>OHUK01000889.1_pt1 | contig 12058 bp, 7 predicted proteins | sample 1579201 | NCBI WGS metagenome assembly OHUK01 (sample SAMEA3879528, study PRJEB24766) | human gut metagenome | biome: human-associated habitat; feature: feces | place: USA | collected 1985/1987 | reverse complement strand
TATTTGGTAGCGTAGAACTTGTTAAGCGCTGTGTACTTCATTTCGCTTGCGCTCTCCTTGGTAAATACATATCTAGGAGAAGCACCGTACTCAATCATTCTGAGTGTAATCCCGGTATCGTCAGCCGAATCATGGAAGTTCAACTGACCTCCCGCATAATCGATATAGCCGTGGATAATCATCTCATAAAGAGGAATCTCCTCATCTATTATTCTGAATTCATTGTCCCTTATAGGTGCATCAATGATATCTGTCGCACATGCAAAGCTGTAATCATTTCCTCCGTTTATGAGAATGTTCTTTCCTGTAGCTTCAAGCTTAGCAAGCTGTGCTTTTACAATATCAAGGGCTTCCTCTCTGTTGATGAATTCTGTCCTCTTCTTATCGGAGTGAACCTCATCTCCCAAATCTCTAAGTCCTATACCGCCTACATCAAGCTTATTGAACTTCTTTATAAATGCTTCAACATATCTTTTCAGATACTTAGGGGATATAAGATCATATATATTCTCATCGTATCCGAGCGATGATGTTATTCTAAGGTTAGCCGGATTGTGTGCTCCGAATCTTGCCACATATCCTGCTCCGTAGTAGCGTGATGTCTCAAATGATCTGTTGTAACGCTTGCTGATATATGTGACATCCTGGAAAGGAACATCCACATATAGTCTTCCTCCTATACTCTCCATCGTATCGTTCAATGCTTCAAGCTTCTTTTTACCTCCAAGCTTTGAAAGACCTGTTATCTTATCATATACATCCGCATAGTAACCGCCGTTGCTCCAGCCTTGAAGATTCATTACCTGATATGAAATGCCTTTATCCTTCAAATCAAGTGCGATATCTGCTGCCTCATCATACGTTGTCATTGCCATTACCTTCAGATAACGCACTCCGACAATGCTTGCCGTCTCCTTGACACCACCGATTACATCATAGTAAAAAGGTATATCTCCGGATGCGGTTTTGTTACTTAAAACACCTTCCTTTACAAGCCTTTCCCTGTAATAATTGGCAATTCCCGAATAACCTGTATGTTCATCATCAAGGAATGTATATCTCACCTTGTAATTAATATCATACATATTGTTCTCAAGAAGCGGAAGGTCAGCCTCGTTTCCTGTCGAACCGAACATTGACAGGAGGTCGTAACCTCTTACAACGAAGGTTGTATTGACGTAATTATAGCTTGTGCTGCTTCCTGCTACAGCCGCTGTAAAGAATGCTGTTGTAGCACCTTCCTCAACCGACATCAGCACATTAGAATCTTCCTTGCATATTCCGCAGATCGGAAGTCTGACCTTCTGTGTATTTTCAAGCAGCGTATAATCTGCCGCAAGAGGGTCTATATCATATATGTACTGTGAATAATTCTCGACATTGCTCTTTCCATTGTTGAAATATATAAGTGAACCTGAACCGTTAGGAACCACCAGATATCCATTCTCGTCAGCTCCCGCCGCTGCAAAATATCCCAGAAGCCTTATTCTGTAAAGACTTCCTCCTCCATTCTCCTCTATCATTGATGAAGGAATGCTCACCTCTATGTTGTCATCTGAAAGTCTGTACTCAAGTGCTATTGTAAATGAGAGTGGGAGAGAAACCGTAACTCCCGCAAGCTCCATCTGTTCTTCATAGTCAGCCTCGGTAAAGCCTGCTGTCTCAAGATAGCCTGTAATCTTCTTGATTGTCTTTATGTTCTTCTGCGCTACACCGTTTAACACAAGCATTCCTGTCGCTGCATCCTCAGATGAGTAGTAACGTCTCATATTGGTAACACCCATCTCATCGAGCAGACCACAGATTTCATCAAGCTTTTCCTGCGTAATATACAGTGGAACAATTCCTGTCGTATTGGTAGAAAAATCTCCAAGATTATATATAAATCTTATTCCATTATCTATTGACTGTGCCTGTATCTGACCTTTTTCAACCGCCATGCTGTAGGAATCGTAGGTTCCCATCGCCTTGGCTGCATTGTAATAGTTGATTATAAATTGTGACTTTAAATAATTCTTGTTGGTGTTATTGGCAATCGGGTCATCATCCGCATCAACCGGATTACTGTATGTCGTCACACCACTTCTCTTGTCATACACAGCTACATTGCCATCCTGCACCGATGCATAGAGCTTCAGGATATCGTTCTCTGCAACCAGCTCCATGCCGTCCACGTCTTTTGACGAATCCTTAAGCGAATGAAATTCCGTGCCTTCTTCAGTCTCATAACTGCTCAGATACTGCTTATAATCATCATACAGATAGAAATGGAACATGTAGTAAGCAAACCATATCAGTACTGCAAGCACCACCACTCCCAATACTCCAAGAAGTATTTTCTGTAAGAGCCCTAATTTTCTTTTAACTTTTTTCTTTTTATCCTTCACAGCCCCTACCTTCCTTTCATCGGAATATCAGTTCAAGGTAAATACTCTTAAAAAATGTAATTACCTGATTTACGAGATTAAAAAGCAGCAACGCAAGGAAAATTATTATAAGCACCGCAACAAATGTCAAAAACAATGTTATAAGTGTCTTTCCGAGCGTATAATTGTGAACCTGCATAATCCCCATAAGCACCAGTATCACCGCATAAGCTATGCCTATTGCAATCACCAGTCCGTAAAATGCCTGCTCATTGTCTGCGATAACCTTGCTTAAAAGAGTAGCAATCACATATCCGACTGTAGCCGGTGTAATTCCATAGCCCACTGCAATAATTATGTCCTTAAAACGCCCCTCGCCGTCCATAAGACAGGTGATTGACCAGTTGCCGACACACACAAGCAGGAACAATACCAGCACACCTGCAAGCTCTGTCAGGCTGTTTACACTTCTCGGATCTGTCCGGTTTACGACAAAGCTCGCATAAAGCCTGTTCAACGAGAAGCTTATTGAAAAGAGTATTACCATAAGCACTGCTATCGGAACACTTCCGTATTCTTTGTGGCGTATCCAGTAAAAGCCATCCATCGGATGCGTCAGCGTATATCCAAAGTAGCTCCATTTTTCCTTGGAAAATAATTCTTTCAAGCCTTCTCGCCTCCCTTTCCATGCTTTTTATCCCTTACTCTTACCACAATGACAATCGCAGCTATGACAACCGCTATTCCTGTAAGAATATAGCTTAGATTATCCGCAAGCACCTGATTGCGGTAACGTCTGAATGCTATTGAGTAATAATCCGCATCCATTCCAAGCTTTAGGTACTTCATAGCATTTCTGTTATCTCCGGCGGTAAGATATGCCTTGCCGATTCCTGTATTGGCAAGCTCATTGTTCTCATCAAGCCTTAATACCTCTCGCCACTTCTCAACCGCAAGCGTCTCATCTCCGTCATATCTTAATGCGATAGCCTCATTTATGAGTTCGCCGTATTCCGTTGCATTGAACACTGTAAGCTCAGCTCTGTAGGAATCTAACACAACGAGCTTATCACCCGATACTTCTATCGCAACAGGTGTATTAAAGGTTCCAAGCTGCGTTCCGAGTCCTCCGAAAATGTATAGAAGATTTCCTTCATGGTCGTAAGTAAATATTCTTCCTCTCTTTCTGTCAAGAAGTGTATATATTCCTTTATCCCTGTAGACAACATCTGTAATCTGTGATGCACCTGAATACTGCGACTGGCCGTTTATGGCAAGATCACCGCCGACATTCTTGTTGTCACCCTTCTCCTCACCTCTTGGATTAAGCCTTCTCACTGCCTGAACTCCCGCTGAGTCGATGTTGGTCGCATATATAAATCCATCCGCATCTACATCTATTCCTGTAAACTCAGTCGGAATATAGAGCTGCTGTTTTGAACGCTCCTCCTTGGTCGCTATTCTCTTCCAGAACTTCTCCCAGAGAGTAATCTTTACATCGATTGTTCCGAAGAATCCTGAGAACTGTCCATTCGTCTCGAAAACCATGATTCCCTCGAACATATTCTGTGCTATGCAGTATATTCTGTCTGCGTAGTCAACAGTCACCTTAAGCGGTACGAACACATATCCTTCTTCAAGTGACTGTGATACCGGATTGTCGACTATCCTCACAAGAGTTCCGTCTTTTTCAAGAACAACTATTCTGTGGTTTTGTGAATCCGCTACATAAAGCTGTCCGTTCTCCGATATGCACACCCCATAAGGTGCTTTAAATGTGTCATTTTTTCCATTGTTGTCAAAGCTGTCTATGATATCCACAACCTCTGTCATACCGTTGTTTAAAACCACAATTCTGTTATTACCGGTGTCTGCAATATAGAGACTGCCGTCACTTGAATAACATATATCCTGCGGTGTGACAAAGCTTCCAATGTTCTCACTCTTATATGTAAGGCTGTTGCCGGCAATCGAACATATCGGTTCGTATGCCGAAGGCGTATAAGTTAAATCTTCCCTGTCATCATAGTTATAAGTGTCATACGGCTCATCCGATGCCGCAACCCTGACCGTAAAGCTCATCCCCACCAGTACAAATACTGAAAGAAGGGCTGTAAGCCTGCTAAGTATGTGTAAAAGTTTTCTTCTCATGCTCACCCTCCCATCAATCCTTCATTCCTGATGTTGTCATCGTCTCTAAGACATTGCTCTGACAAATAAGGAAGAATATAATCGGCACCGCTGCTATTATGAATGTTACTGCCGCCGCTGCTCCGGCTCTAGCCGTACCTCCGGCTGTTATCTGCTGCAATGCGTACTGTAAAGGCTTAAGCTCCTCATCTCTTAAAAATAAGCTTCCTGTATTTCCCCACATCTGCTGGAACTGGAATATCGCAAGTGTCAGCCATGCAGGCTTTACATTCGGCATGACTATCGACCAGAACACTCTCCACTCGGTTGCACCGTCAAGTCTTGCCGATTCCATAAGTGAATCCGGAAGCTGCTCCATGAACTGCTTCATAAGGTAAAGACCCATACCGAAAGAACATGCCGGAAGAATAAGTGCCGCATAAGTGTTGTTGATGTGCAGCCAGCTTATAATGAGATACTGTGGTATCTGCGTTACTGTCCATGAGAACATCATGGAAAGCACTACCATGTTAAAGAGTATCTTCTTTCCCGGAAAGCTATGCTTTGCAAGCGGATACGCTGCAAGCGAGGCACATAGTACGTGTCCAACCATTCCACCACCGGTGATAATGATTGTGTTTAATATGTATCTTGAGAATGGCACCCATGAGCTGTTCATAAGCACGAACAGGTCTGAGAAATTTTCAAGGGTTGGATTCCTTACAAAAATCTTAGGCGGGAACTGGTAAATCTCATCAAGAGGCTTAAGCGCATTGTTGATAATCATTACCAGCGGCAGTGCCATGAACACACCGCAGATAAACATTATTACGAAAAGCAGTGTGTTTCCTGCCATCGAGCGGTTGAGCTTCTTCTCTCTTGGTCTTCTCTTAAATAATTTCTTTTTCGTCTTATTCTCCTTACTCATTGGCCAACCCTCCTTAACAGACGCTGTACAAGCTTATTGGTTCCAATCATGAGAAGGAAAAGCACTGTCGCTATAGCTGACGCATAACCCATCTCCATTCGTCCTCCTGAACCATAGTCAAGAAGATGTGTTACGACTGTAGCTCCGGCATAGTTCACAGAAGGATTTCCGGCAAGCTGTATCGATATATCAGCAACCGCAAAAGACTGTGTTATCTGCATTACCGCACCGAACATGAGCTGAGGCTTCATCGAAGGAAGTGTCACATACCACAGCTCCTGCCAGCGGTTCTTAACTCCGTCAAGTGCTGCCGCCTCATAAAGACTCTTATCAACCGTCTGAAGTCCTGCTATGAATGAGAGGAAGCCTGTTCCAAGAGACAGCCACAGCTGAACAACTATGAGAACCGGAAGTACATATTTTTCTGTCTTCATCCACAGTATTGCTTCATCTATGATACCAAGCTTTAAAAGTATACCGTTAAGATATCCGTATCTGTCACCTGTAAGAATGAGATTCCATACCATATAAGCGTTTCCGCAGATACTAGGCGCATAGAAGATGAGTGTCAGAAAAGCTCTGAGCTTTCCCGAAAATTCATTTATTATCCATGCAAACAGGAGACAGAGTATGTAGCTTACCGGACCTGTGACAACTGCAAAGATAAGTGTATTTTTGAGTGATATGAGGAAAATATCATCCTCAAGAAAAAGCTTTATGTAGTTTTTCCAGCCTACAAATTTGGGCGGTTCAAGCATATTAAAATATGTAAAGCTGAATGCTATCGATATGACAACCGGAAGAACCGTAAAGAGGAAAAACAATATAAAGTACGGTGCCATCATAGCGTAGGATACTCTGCTCTTTTTAAGCCTGTATCCGAGCTTTCTCTGCTTGTATGCAAGTTCATCGGTTGATACCGCATTTGCTGTACTGTGTGCCATTTATCTTCCCCCTTTCCTATTCCTCGCTGACAACCGGAAGACCAAGCTCCTGACGCTTGTAATTAATCTCCGCATTGATGTAGAGAACTTTATCCATCAGCTCCTCTCTAGGTGAAGCTGTATCTGTCTCTGTTGTCACCGTGTAAAAGGCATTGTTTACATTACGCCATGAGTAGTAACCGCCAGGCACCTGTGGTATTCCTTTTACATATCCAAAGGCTTCTAAGAGTGCTTCATAGTCATCAACAGGCCATGGCATATTGGCAAACGCTTCAAGGTTTGCTGTAGGTACTCTTGCGGCAGAACCCATAAGGCTCTCCATCTCTCTTCCGTACTGTGTCTGCACATCGGCACTGGTCCACCATTTTAAGAACTGCCAGCAGGCATCCGGATAATCCGTATCTGCCATTATGATGCTTGCAAGACCCGTACAGCCTGTACTTCTGTCTATACTGCCATCTGCCTTCCTTGTACCGGGAACCGGAACAAAATCCCACAGTCCGGCTATATCCGGAGCAGATACGACAAGATTATTATAGGTTGTATAATCCGCTATAATGATTGGACATTCACCTGTACGGAAACGCTCCTCAACACTTGTCTCCTTATCAAGCTTAAAGTCAGTATAATATTCGCAGTATTCCTTAAATGTATTTACCGCTATATCCGAATCAAGAAGTGACCTGCTTCCGTCCTGTGTATAATATTCTCCTCCGTTCTGGTAGAGAAGCATTGCAAATATCTGCTCACTAGGAAGCATTCCGAACTCCATCTGGTTCTTTGCAAGCACTGTCATCGCAACCTTTACATCATCCCATGTCTTTGGAATCTCAAGCCCTAACTCCGCTAAAATATCTTTTCTATAGAACATCACCGGAAATGTTATTGTCTCTGGAAGCGCATATACAGCTCCGTCAAATGAGAACGCTGTCATAGCTGCATCAGGAAATCTGCCAAGAACATCATTAAGGTCTGAAAACCGGCTTAAATCAAGCACCGCATTTCTTATACCATAATTGACAGGTGTATCATTTCCTGTATTTAATACTGCTCCGGCAATTCCGGATGTATTGGCAACCTGAATAGCTACGTCAGGTCCTTCTCCCGCAAGCTCAGCTCTTAGAAGCGTCGACATATCTACAAGCTGTACATTTACATTTATGCCGTACTCATTCGTGAAGCTCTCATCAATCATAGCTTTGATTACATTTGCCTGGTCACGCCCCGAACCAATCCAAAGTGTTATTGTCGGGCTGTCTGTGCCATCCTCAGCTACGTTACCAATCTGATTGTAGTCGATAACAAATGAATAGAAGAGTCTTTTGCACTCATAGCCTGCCTTGCTGAAAAATGATGTATTGTTATATTCCGGCTTCACATCAGGTGAATAGATATTGATTCTGTCTATTGCAAGCGGCTGGTCAATAACCTGCGTTACCCAGTTTCCGCACGCTCTGACATTTATCTTGAAAGTCCCGATAACTCTTACAAAATAATCTCCGTCTTTAATAAGGTCATCGAGCTGGTCTCTCATTGTAAGAAGCACTGTCTCTTTGTCTGACTTCTTTCCAGTAAGTGCACGCAGATTTGTTATCGCATTGTCAAGCTGTGCCCTGACTGCAACAAGCTCATCATGCAGTCCCGGAAGAGTTCTCTCTATCTGGTAATCTCTGTATGTGTCAGGTGATACACCTGTAACTCTTATAACCTCGCGGTATATGGAGTTTAACTGCTTTACGCAGTCCTCAACTTCACTTATAATCTGTGAGAAATCTCCAAGTACAACCTCCATCCTTATAGTATGGTGTCCTGCTTCAAGGTAGAATGAATAAGGAGTTCCGCCCTCATCCTCAAGCACATCCTCACGCCAGCTCTGATCATAATTAAAGCCGTATGCCTCAAGCTCCTTAAAGGGAACCACGCCGTCTATGGTTATCTTTCTTGATACGTATATACCTCTGACGTAATTCTGGCAGTCATAAAGAGAGATATTATAATATCCGCTTTCATCAACATCAAAATCCCATTCAACCCACTGTCCGACCAGTCTCCATGAATTTCCTCCGATTGTGTTGTTTAAAAGCATCTTCGCACTTGATGGTGATACTGAAGGTGATGACTGATCCTGTATCGGATAGAGCATCTGTGATGATGTTCTTGTAGGATTCTCGCCCTCTATTGTGATGAGCTTTCCGCTTGTGTTCTTAACTCCTGCCGCATCGTTTTCACTCTTTACCTGTGCGTATGAAAGCTTGTCAGCCGCATTGCTAAGTGTAAGTGAATGAATTACCATCGGCTCTCTCATTGACAGAAGTGTTATTGTATGCTTTCCTTTTGTCATGTATACCGACAATGGCGAAGTCACATATCCGTCACTGTCATACATGTACTCGTTTACCCACTCAGGATTTTCCTTCATGCTTGGCTTACAGTCATTTCCCTGATTATCTTTCTCCCAGTTATATGCCTTTGAACCGTTATCAGCAGTGTAGCTGTCAATGTCATATTCCCATATTCTGTAGAATGTGACCATTGCAAGCTCCGAATAGGGAAGCTCTCCGTCAATGAATACGCTTCTCTCTATCGCTGAGTTCTTGCCTTTTACAGGAAAATACTCAAGAGATATATTATAAAAACCTTCCTCCTTAACATCAACCTCAAACTCAATAAGTGAATTCTCACTCGTATAGAGGCTGTTCCCGCTCATTCCCTCATAATCCTTATAGATGACCGGCTCTGTCTCTTCATCGTTCTCATCATATCTCACACAGCTTTCTGCTCCGACTGTTATGGATTTGTCCGGATATACTCCGTTAAAATTATTTACATAATCCTTATAATCAAGCACTGAGTCATCTACCGAATATGTACTGACAATATCATCGTAGTCATCCATTGCAAGCTCTGTCCCCGCCTCGACATGTGCCGAGCCAAGCGGAAATGCAAGGAGCACAGTCATCGCTATGGCAAGCACCGATGTAACCCTCTTTTTGGTAGTCTGCTTCATCCCTCTTCCTTTCCGCAAAACCTCTTAATCAGGCTTTACCTTAATTATTGTTATAATACCAAGCCTCCTCGCCCTTGGCGGGTTCTGGCATATAATGCAACAATACCTTCTCCATCATAAATGTGACTATAAAGCACCAGCATCCCGGCACAAATGCGATACATGGTATTGGAAGAACATATATCTGTAACCATATAAGAGCTGCCGTTCCTGCAATGACTGTTGCTGTCACCGGTATATACCTTATCGCCATGACAAATGCCAGCTTCCACATATTCACTGTCTTCATTGTGAATCTTGACAAAACAGGAAAGATATATGCACTGACTGCCATAAGCAGCACTCCAAGTATCATATACACTGTAGCAAATACTTTTCCATCATAATCAACCATTCCGGCGGCTGCCGCTTCATTCATTGCGACCGCCTCTCTATATCCTATGTATAAGGCAGCCCCCACTGCCATAATTTCAAGCGTGATTATTATCCCCTTTACAAGCGTCCTCCTCATCGAAGAAAAAAATTCTCCAAGCGGTGTCCCTCTCCCCCTCCTTACACTCTTAATCACTGCGTAATAAAGTGAAGTTACAGCCGATCCAATCGTGACAACCGGTATACAGCATATAAGAAATACTACGCTTAACATCACAAGCTCTCCGAACCCGTTCATAAGCTCCATAAAGCGCCCATCCCATGAAAAAAGCTTACCGTTTAATATATCCTTAATGCTGATACTCTTTTTTGCATTACCATCTCTCAAGCATTACCCCTCCTTCTATCATTTGGCACTGTATTTTCCGAAACAGCAGTGAAATCTATTACTTAATCGGGTACTCCTTGAGGTCCGGCAGCTCATCAAGCGTAATTACTATATCGCTGTCGTATGCTTTTTTTAACATATCCTTTTCTGTATATTGTTCGCTGTATGAGTATATCGATGTGCTCTTTGCCACAAATTCCGTTCCCCATGTACAGAACATTCCCCACATAGCCTGATCCCTCTTTGCAAGCTCCGGGTCAAATACACATCCGTTTTCCGACATTACTACCATTTTTCCTTGTGTATAATTGGCAGCTTCTAGGAACTTATTCACCTGCGATGTATATACATGCTCACCCGGATATATGTCCTCACCGATTATGTCAACATACTCATCACCCGGATACCACTCTGCGTCCTGCCCATTCCAGAGCCATATAAGATTGTTGATTCCGTACTCGTTAGTGAGCTTATCATACAGCAATATGTACAGCTTCTTGTAAGCTTCGGGTCCGGATGCACCCCACCAGAACCATCCTCCCGATGCCTCATGAAGCGGTCTCCACAAAATAGGCACATCCGCTTCCTGCAAAATAAGCAGCTGCTTTGCAATCGCATCTATGTCATCCATCAGCAGCTGATAGCCTTCCTCATCCTCACCGTTCATAATTTTTGCAAGATCTATATTCGTCGACTCTGTTCTAAAGCCCGACCACCATTCTCCGGTAAGATATTTGCCCGGTGCATTCCAATGCCAGCAAAATGTAACTATTCCTCCGTTCTCCCAGAAGCTCTTCGCATACTCTGTAGCCTTTGATGAGCTTCCGTTTTCGACTCTTGACGGTGAATATTCTATAAAATCAAGTCCGAGTACAGCAGGATATTTGCCTGTCACTTTGTTGACTACAGCAAATTCCTTTCCGAACTGACCTGTATCACAATACTGACCTGAAAGAATATTCTCTCCGTATATATCTGTGAGGTAGCTCATAAGTCTCTTAGCACTCTCTGACGCATTCTTATTTACAAGCTGTGATGAAACTGTATATATGCTCTCATCAACCGGACGAGATGTCTGCACTGTAAGCTTATCCAAGAAAATCCACCCCCAATATTTTTGTACAAGCACATTATGTGTTCCGGTTTCAAGATATACACGATTAATTGCATTGTCTGAAAATGCGCTGTCCTCAGATACAAGATTTCCAACGCTCTCGCCATCTACATACACATAATTTTCCTTGTAGCCTCCATTGCTTGCCGTTGTAAATACCAGATCATAAAAGCCTGCTTCATTTATATTAATTTCAAATTCACATGCATCCTCATCCGCGGAAAAACCTGCCGCATATCCTGTCCCACTGTATCCGGGCTTCTCGCTGTCAGCCTTTACATTTCCTTTAAATATTGCATCCTCCGCTTCATATATCCCGGCAATCTCCGGCACGAATTCCTCGGTCTGCAAAGCCGTGCTTTCCATTGGCATATCAGACTGCTCCGGTACTGCACCACTGTCTCCGGCTTTGGAATTATTACAGCCTGTTACAGCACTTGTAAGCGCCGCCACTGCGATTGCTGCTGTGATGTACCGGGTCCTAATATTATTTCTTGCCATAAGGTATTCCTTCCATTTTTGTAAAACAACACGTTTTTTATATTTGGTCATATATTATAAATTTTGTTAACTTAACAAATATGTTTTTTAAGTAACCTAAGTATATCCCATAGGCATTGTAATGTCATCATTATTTTTTGAGTTTTATGATATATTTTTGATTTATTTGTGCATTTTTTATATTAAAGCTATCTTTTTTACTAATATTTATGCAATTATACCTACTGATATTCCAATTTTAAAGTTAAATAAACGGAAATTTTGTTAGCTAACAAAATTAACAGTTATTTTTTTAACATACTTTGCAC
>OHUK01000869.1_pt1 | contig 12329 bp, 10 predicted proteins | sample 1579201 | NCBI WGS metagenome assembly OHUK01 (sample SAMEA3879528, study PRJEB24766) | human gut metagenome | biome: human-associated habitat; feature: feces | place: USA | collected 1985/1987 | reverse complement strand
ATAAATATTTATATAAATTTAATAGTGCATTATGATGCATGATAATGTATAATTATAAGTAAGTAAGATATACGGTGAAAGGGATGGTAACTGTATGGATGATAAGTTTAGAGAAAAAGTTAAAAGAGCCATAGAAGACGGTACTTACAAACAGGAACTTGAAAAGATGAACTTTGACAGATTCCAGTCAATAGAGATTCAGAAAGGAATACAGTCCCATGTTGATGTTTTGAAATATGCTTCGCCTGAATTTGATGCGGCACAGATGAAGTCTATAAGACTTGCACTTGAGGATGGAATGGATGTTGAGGCATTCGCAAAGCCTGAATATGATTATATCCAGATGGAAGAGATTAAGAGTGCAATAAAAGACGGAATGGATGTCGCACAGTTATGTAATCCGCTGTTTGATTTTTCAGTTATGCGTGAAATAAGAATGGCAGGAGATTATCAGAAGCGTATATTAAAATTTGCCGATGAAGGCTGTGACAGCGGGGTGCTGAAGCAGATAAGGCTTGCGGCACAAGCGGATGTCAATATTGATTTTTATGTTCAGGAAGGGTATGACGAATATCAGCTTAATGAGATAAGGCTTGGCCTTATGCACTGTGTTGATGTTAATAAGTATCTGTATCATGAATATAATGGGGAACAGATGAAGCAGATAAGGCTTGGACTTGAACAAAAAGTGGATGTTTCAAAATACTCAATGACGGGATTTTCATCGATACAGATGGAACAGATAAGGCTGGCATTAAAAGACGGGCTTGATGTTGAGGAATACGGTGACCCATTTGTTGAGGCACTCCAGATAAAAGACTGGCGTGAGGGTAAGGTTCCTGAAGCACCGAGACAGCCGGATGAGAATCAGTCAAAAGAGATTCTTGCAGGACTTGAAAAAGGACTTGATGTAAGCCTGTATGCGGATACAGATTACAGTGCAGAACAGATGAGACAGATAAGGCTTGGCCTTGAGGATAATCTTGATGTCTCGCCTATTCTTGATAAGAATTTAAGTGCAGAGCAGATGTGCAAGATAAGACGGAGTTTAAAGTAAAAGGTGGTGGCAGGTATGGATAATACAAGTAAAGATTCACTTGAACAATTAAATAAAGACATCCTGGTATCTATTGCTGATGACTGTATGACTGCATATATCTGCCTTAAAAATCCGGGAACGGAAATCTGTTATGGTTATGAAGATGTTAAAAAAGCACTGGCAGATGCCGGTGTAAAAATGGGAATCAATGATGAACTTATCCACAGAATTTTATCGGAAAAAAGATATAACAGTATGGAAACGGTGGCAGAAGGAAAACATGTTGAAGACGGTGAAGATGCAAGATATCAATTATTTTTTAATACAGATGTCAGTAACAAGCCAGTAATACGTGAAGATGGTTCGGTCGATTATTATAATCTGAGACTTTATGAACTTGTGAGCGAAGGAGACAAGCTTGCAGAATATATACCTCCTACAAAAGGTGTGTTTGGATATGACGTAAGGGGTAAGCTTCTTGTGCCAAAACCGGGCAAACCTAAGACAAAGTTAAGAGGAAAAGGATTTACCGTATCGGAGGATGGCAATACATATTATTCAGCTATTGACGGAAAAGTTGAATACAGGAATACGGACCTTAATGTTATTGGGGTTTTGCAGATAGAAGGTGATGTTGATCTTAATATAGGTAATGTTGATTTTAACGGTGATGTTGAAATAAGCGGCAATGTTATAAGTGGGGTTTCTGTTACTGCAAAAGGAAATGTTACGGTTGGCGGCTTTGTTGAAGGTGCTGTCATAAAAGCGGATAAAGATATTATTTTAAAGAAAGGCTCTAACGGAAAAGGCGTTGCCAAGATAGAGGCAAAAGGCAATGTCACAGCGAGCTTTCTTGAAAATCTGCGTGTTTACTGTGATGGCAATGTATATTCTAATTCGATTCTTAACTGTGAAATATCAGCAAAAGGAAAGGTTATCGTTTCGGGGAGCAAAGGCGTCATATATGGTGGCGATGTAACAGGAATGCTTGGTGTTGAGTCAGCATCAATCGGTAACTCGTCAAATGTTTCTACGATTGTAAGAATAGGTGCTGCAAAGCAGGTACATAAAGATTATCAGGATACGCTTGTGAAGTTAAAAGAAATTACAGCTGAGATAGATACGCTTGAAATTGTTACACATAAGTATGAAAGGCTGCGTGAAGCCGCACCGGAAAGATTTGACAGGGAAAATTATAATAAAATTATACAGTCAAAGATAATAAAAAATTCGCAGAAAGCCAAACTTCAGGAAGAAAATAAGCAGCTTTTTGACCTCATAAAAGAAGCGACAGTTTCGGGAGTAAAAGTTTATAAGACATTATATCCGGGCGTGAGGATTTATGCGGAAAATGTTATATATGATGCCCAGACGGAAAGGAACCATATCCTTCTAAGAAGAGGCGGGGATGCAATGAGAATTATTGAACTGGGCGATGATGAGTAAAGATTAACGGCCGCTTTGCGGCAGCAGAATTGGAGTTTATATGATACAGGAAGTAGTTTCGGTAGATTTGCCGGTACATGAAAGGCTTGTTATAAAAAAGAACCGTCTTGAGCCTGAAAATATGACAGGAAAAGAAAAGAGGATTTCTATAGTTACAGGCACTCATGGTGATGAACTTGACGGGCAGTATATCTGCTATGAGATAATAAAAAAGATACAGATGTATCCAGAAAAACTAAAAGGAATAGTTGATATATATCCGGATGTTAATCCGTTGGGAATTGATATGGGTTCAAGAGGAATTCCGATGTTTGACCTTGATATGAATAGAGTCTTTCCGGGAGATAATAATGGTGCAGTAGCTGAATATACTGCTGCCGGTCTGATTGATGATATTATAGGCAGTGATTTCTGCCTTGATATTCATTCAAGCAATATATTCTTAAAAGAAATGCCACAGCTTAGAATGACAGAGGAAAATAAAGATAAGCTTCTGCCATATGCAAAAAAGCTGAATGCTGATTTTATATGGATATATTCTTCTAAGACAGTTCTTGATGCAACACTTGCATACAGCCTTAATAATATGGGAGTTCCTACACTTGTTGCTGAGATGGGAGTTGGACACAGAATTAATAATGAATACTGTCAGCAGCTTATTGAAGGTATATTTAATCTAATGACAGAGCTTGAAGTATGGGATGATGCACCTGTAAATGTCAGGAATTCTATAGTTTCAACGGAAGGACAGGTGAGTTTCATATCTGCTGCGGGAAGCGGAATATTTGTTTCATCCATTAATTCTATGGGAACGATAGGAATGGGGACACATATAGGAGATATTATAGAACCTATAACTGGAAAAGTAATCCAGCGAATAGAGTCGCCTACTGATGGCATAATATTTTCGTTAAGGGAACACCCGGTTGTTTACAAGGGAGCATTAATTGCCCGTGTATATGGTGGAAGAAAGCAGGAGTAAGATTTGAGAAAAGAAGTTTTATATACATTAAAAGGATTATACAGGGAAGATTTTGAGATAGAAGGATACAGATTCGGAGGCGGAGAGAAATCAGCATGTATAGTGGGTGCAATGCGTGGCAATGAGATGCAGCAGCTCTATATCTGTTCTCTTCTTATTAATGCATTAAAAGAACTTGAGGCACATGGTTCGATTACACATAATCATGAGATTCTTGTGATTCCGTCGGTAAATAAATATTCGATGAATGTAGGAAAAAGATTCTGGGCTATTGACAATATTGATATTAACAGAACATTTCCGGGAGATGCACAGGGCGATACGACAAAACAGATTGCTGCAGCACTGTTTGAGAATGTTAAAGGATACAATTACGGTATTCAGTTTGCAAGTTTTTATATGCCGGGTGATTTTATTCCGCATGTAAGGATGATGGAGACAGGGTATCAGAGTGCAAGTCTTGCAAATCTTTTCGGCTTGCAATATGTTGTTATCAGAAAGCCTAAGCCAATGGATACGGCTACACTTAATTACAGCTGGCAGATGAACGGAACTAATGCCTTTTCGATATATACCAATGCGACGGACACGATTGATGATAAATCGGCAAGACAGGCAGTATCGTCTGTTCTTAGATTCCTTACAAGAATGGGAATTTTAAAATATAATAATCACAGCGGCTATATAGCAAGCGTGATTAACGAGCATGAGCTTCTTGCTGTAAAGACTTATGACGGTGGTTTTTACAGGAGACTGAAATCACCGGGGGATCCGGTATTTCACGGAGATATAATAGGTGAAGTAATAGATCCGTTTGAGGGTTTTGTGAAGTCGCAGATTGTATCACAGACAGACGGAATTGTATTTTTTGCACATACAGCACCTACAGTTATGGGAAATCAGGTAGTATACAAAATTATACGAAGAATGCATGAATAAAATCTGATATTTCTAACTAATGGTGGGATTGTTAAATACAAATAAATGTGTTAATATAAATTTTATTATTGTATCGGTTATCCGGCAATAAATATTCTAATCATACAAAGGTTAGCAGGAGGATTATGATGAGCGGCGTTAAGAGAGTTTTTGTTGAAAAGAAGAAACCGTATGCTGTTAAAGCAAAGGAACTTTATGATGAGATAACAGATTATCTCGGTATTAAGACTGTTACCGGTGTAAGAGTTCTTATAAGATATGACATTGAAAATCTGTCAGATGACACTTATAAGAAAGCACTTACAACTGTATTTTCAGAACCACCGGTAGATGATGTATATGAGATGCAGTTTGAATCAGGCAATGATGATTATGTATTCTCGGTTGAGTATCTTCCGGGACAGTTTGACCAGAGAGCGGATTCAGCAGAACAGTGTGTAAAGTTTTTTAATGAAAATGAAATACCGGTCATTAAGACAGCTACAACTTATGTAATCAGTGGAACATTGACAGATGAGCAGAAAGAAAAGATTAAAGAACTCTGCATTAACCCTGTTGATTCAAGAGAAGCTGACAGCAAGATACCTGATACACTCGTTACAGAATTCAAGGTTCCTGCTGATGTAATTATTTTTGACGGATTTAAAGATATGGCAGAGGCAGATTTGAAGGAGTTATATGATTCACTTGGACTTGCCATGACATTTAAAGATTTCATCTTTATACAGGAATATTTTAAAAACGAAGAAAAAAGAGACCCTTCTATGACGGAGATAAGAGTGCTTGATACATATTGGTCAGACCACTGCCGTCATACAACATTTGCGACAGAACTTAAAGATGTTAAGTTCAAAGATGGTTTTTACAGAAAACCTATGGAAGATACATATAAGAAGTATCTTTCTGACAGAGCAGAGATTTATAAGGGGAGAAAAGATAAATTTGTATGCCTTATGGATCTTGCCCTTATGGCAATGAAGAAGTTAAAGGCAGAAGGCAAGCTTAACGACCAGGAAGAATCAGATGAAATTAATGCATGCAGTATAGTAGTTCCTGTAACTATAGATGGCAAGGAAGAAGAGTGGCTTGTTAATTTCAAGAATGAAACACATAATCATCCTACAGAAATTGAACCATTTGGTGGTGCTGCAACATGTCTTGGCGGTGCTATAAGAGATCCATTGTCAGGACGTACATATGTATATCAGGCAATGCGTGTAACAGGTGCAGCAGATCCCACAAAGCCTATGTCAGAGACACTTCACGGCAAGCTTCCTCAGAAAAAGCTTGTAACAGGTGCAGCACATGGTTACAGTTCATATGGTAACCAGATTGGTCTTGCAACAGGTTATGTAAAAGAGATTTATCATCCTGACTATGTAGCTAAGAGAATGGAAATCGGTGCAGTTATTGCGGCAGCTCCAAGAAGTGCCGTAAAGAGAGAAAATTCAGATCCAGGTGATATTATAATTCTTCTCGGTGGACGTACAGGACGTGACGGCTGTGGCGGTGCTACAGGTTCATCTAAAGTTCATACAGAAAAGTCTATTGAAACATGTGGAGCAGAGGTACAGAAAGGTAATGCACCTACAGAGCGTAAGATGCAGAGACTTTTCAGAAGACCTGAAGTTACAAAGCTTATTAAGAAATGTAACGATTTTGGTGCAGGCGGCGTTTCGGTTGCAATCGGAGAGCTTGCTGCCGGACTCAGAGTTTCACTTGATAAGGTTCCTAAAAAGTATGAAGGTCTTGATGGAACAGAGCTTGCCATTTCTGAATCACAGGAAAGAATGGCTGTTGTAATTGACCCTAAGGATGTTAGAGCATTTCTTAATTATGCGGCAGAAGAAAACCTTGAGGCAGTTGAAGTTGCAACTGTAACAGAAGAACCAAGACTTGTACTTGAGTGGAGAGGCAAAGAGATAGTTAATATTTCAAGAGCTTTCCTTGATACAAACGGTGCTCATCAGGAGACATCTGTTCTTGTTGATATTCCTTCAAAAGAAGATTCATATCTTAAGTCTTCAAAGATAGAAGATGTAAGAGGAAAGTGGTTAAAAGTTCTTTCTGACCTTAACGAGTGTTCACAGAAAGGTCTTGTTGAAAGATTTGATGGTTCAATCGGAGCCGGTTCTGTATACATGCCATTTGGCGGCAAGTATCAGCTTACAGAGACACAGGCAATGGTAGCAAAGCTTCCTGTACTTAAAGGAAAGTGCGATACAGTTACAATGATGTCTTATGGATTTGACCCTTATCTTTCTAAGTGGAGTCCATATCACGGTGCTATATATGCTGTTACAGATTCAGTTGCAAAGATTGTTGCGGCAGGCGGTGATTTTAACAAGATAAGATTTACTTTCCAGGAATATTTCAGAAGAATGACAGAAGACCCATCACGTTGGAGCCAGCCATTTGCAGCACTTCTCGGTGCTTATGAGGCACAGCTTGGATTTGGACTTCCATCAATCGGCGGTAAAGATAGTATGTCAGGTACATTTGAAGAGATAGATGTTCCGCCAACACTTTGTTCATTTGCTATAGATGTGGCAAAAGAAGGCGACATTATCACACCTGAATTAAAGACTCCGGGAAATGTTCTTGTTAAGTTTGATATAGAACATGATGAATATGATATTCCTGTATTTGAACAGGTTAAGGCACTCTACAACAGTATCCATGAACTTACTGAAAATGGTACAATCGTATCTGCTTATGTATGTGATGCAAATGGTTTTGTTCCTGCACTCTGCAAGATGGCATTCGGTAACAAGCTTGGATTTGCATTAAACAGTGATTTGAAAGAAGAATCATTATTTGCACCTGCATATGGATGTATAGTTGCCGAGGTTGCAAAGGATAAGCTTGATAAAATTAAGACAGCTTATACAAAGCTTGGTGAAGTTAAAGAAAAAGCTGCATTTACATACAAAGAAGTTTCAATCAATGTAGAAGAGGCATTAAGTGTATGGGAAGACAAGCTTGAAAAGGTATTTCCTACAAAGGTTTCAAAGGAGACAACTTCTATTGAGACAAAGCTTTTTAATGCTGAAAATGTACATGTATGCAAGAATAAGGTTGCAAAGCCTACAGTATTTATTCCGGTATTCCCAGGTACAAACTGTGAGTATGACAGCACAAAGGCATTTGAAAGAGCTGGAGCAGATGTTATTGTAAAGGTATTTAAAAACCTTGATGCGGCAGGTATCAGAGAGTCTGTTGATGAGTTTGAGAAAGCAATCGCACAGTCACAGATTATTATGTTCCCTGGTGGATTCTCAGCAGGTGATGAGCCTGATGGTTCAGCTAAGTTCTTTGCCACTGCATTCAGAAATGCAAAGATGAAAGAAGCAGTTGAGAAACTTCTCAATGAGCGTGACGGTCTTGCACTTGGTATCTGTAACGGTTTCCAGGCACTTATCAAGCTTGGACTTGTTCCAAACGGAGCAATTACAGGTCAGAATGAGCAGTCACCTACACTTACATTTAATACAATCAACCGTCATATATCTAAGATGGTATATACAAAGGTTGTAAGTAATTTAAGTCCATGGCTTGCAGGTGCTGAGCTTGGCGGTGTTTATTGCAATCCTGCTTCACACGGTGAAGGAAGATTTGTTGCACCTAAGGAATGGCTTGACAAATTATTTGCAAACGGACAGGTTGCAACACAGTATTGTGACATCAACGGCAATATTTCAATGGATGAGGAGTGGAATGTCAATGGTTCATATATGGCTATTGAAGGTATCACAAGTCCTGACGGAAGATGTTTAGGTAAGATGGCACATTCAGAAAGACGCGGTGATGGCGTTGCAATTAACATTTATGGCGAGCAGGATTTAAGAATATTTGAATCAGGCGTAGCATATTTTAAGTAAGATTATTATCTCTGAAAATCTGGTATAATATGCCTGGTTTTCAGGGATTTTGCTTCGCAAAGGAAGGAAGATTTATGAAGGTTTTAAGAGGATTTGTTCTGTGCTTATATTGTCTGATGCTTGCAATTACAGGTGTGTCGTTTCTTATGGGGAGTACATGTAAGGCAGCAATATCGGATATAGTTGTATACAAAAGTGAGGATAAGATAACAGATGCGATTGCGTCAGTATATCCTAATCTCAAAGGCGATGAGCTTGATAAAGTGTTTGATTATCTTGAAAATGACAAAGATTTAAGAAAAATAGCTGATATGTATGTTGATGCTGCAATAAAGGTTGCATCATCCAATAAAAATAAGGATAAGACTCTTGAGGAAATGCTTAGTGAAACGCAGACATCAGAGATGAATAACGCAGTCTCTTCATTTACGGATAATCTTGTAAGTAAGGTTTTTGGAGATGAAGCAAATAATATAAGCGGCATTGCAGCCACATTATATAACGCCGTAAAACAGTCTGTTTCATTGAAAGTTACAGAAGCAGTGTCGTATTATACGGCTGGAGTTGTGGATGGAATGAGCACAAAGCAGCGTATGATTATTAAAATATATGCAATGTTTACATCTGTTGCAGCTCATGTGATATGTATAATCCTTACAGTTATTAACGCACTTTTGATATTTGCGGCATACAAAGAAAAAGCAGGAGTTATAAGAGGTCTGGGACTTGGAACGACAGCAGGAGGCCTTGTATTATTTATTCTGTCTAAAATGTTTGTAAATGTCGGAATGAGGCTCAGTAACAGGATGGTGGGAAGAACAGTTGATTTTTCAATGAATGGCTGGTATCTGTTCAGTGGCATCTGTGTGGCAGCCGGTGTGGTTATGATTGTTGTGGCACAGGTTATAAAGAAAAATAATAATTAAAAAATTACAGGCAGGAGGAAATTAATATGACAGAAGTTGTATTGGGAAGCACAGAAATTAAGGTTAATAAAAACGGTTTCGGGGCATTGCCGATTCAGAGAATAAGCCATGAAGATGCCGGAGAACTTCTTAAAATGGCATATAATGCGGGAATTAATTTTTTTGATACGGCAAGATTTTATACTGACAGTGAAACCAAAATCGGAGAAGCACTTGGAGATGTGCGTGAAAATATTTATATTGCAACAAAGACAGCAGCACAGAATTCTGACGATTTCTGGAAAGATTTAAATACAAGTCTTAATAATTTAAAAACGGATTATATTGATATTTATCAGTTCCACAATCCGTCATTTTGTCCTAAGCCGGGAGACGGAACAGGACTTTATGAGGCTATGCTTGAAGCAAAGGCACAGGGGAAAATCCGACATATAGGAATTACAAACCACAGGCTTAATGTTGCAAATGAAGCTATAGAATCAGGCTTATATGAGACATTGCAATTTCCGTTTAATTATCTTGCAACAGAAAAAGAACATGAGCTGGTAGAAGTCTGTCGCAGTAAAAATATGGGATTTATTGCTATGAAAGCACTTTCGGGAGGGCTTATAACCAATTCAAAAGCGGCATACGCATATCAGGCAGAATATGATAATGTTCTTCCTATATGGGGTGTACAGAGAAAGTCAGAACTTGAGGAATTTATAAGTTATATAGATAATCCGCCTGTTATGGACGATGAGATTCGTGCGGTTATAGAAAAAGATAAGAAAGAGCTTGCCGGTAATTTCTGCCGGGGCTGCGGATACTGTGTTCCGACATGAAATTAACAACTGTGCAAGAATGTCACTTCTTCTTCGACGTTCACCATCAGAGCTTCAGCTTACAGAAGCGGTTCAGGCAAAGATGAAAAAAATAGAAGACTGTATACATTGTGGACAATGTTCGGCACACTGTCCTTACGGTCTTGATACACCAACACTTCTTGAAGAAAATTACAAGGATTATAAAGAGGTTCTTGCCGGAAAGAAGATTTGAATGTAGCAGAAATATAGAAAATATGAGTATTCATGACGCGGAAATTTCCGCGTCTTTTTTTGTATTGCAGTGATGAGAAAAAGCAGAAACATTATGATGCTGTTATACGATTCAAAATATCCATAATATATAATAAATAGCACAAAAAGTTTATAAATGTAAAATTACATACCTTTGGTTGCAAATACAGTACCGTTCGTTACAAGGCTATTGCACATAAAAAATATTTGTGATATGGTACAAATATGAAGGGGGATTTTAAAATATATTTTATGAAATATAAGGGGGTACATATGAATATAGCGATATGCGATATTGATAAAGAATTTGCGTCAATTATTAAATTAAAGATAGAGGAGAAACTTGGTAGTGTTGATGTGGATATTTATACAGACAGTAAATTACTTATGCAATCAGACAAAGTATATGATTGCGTGTTTCTGTACATGGATATGCCGGATATAAATGGTATTGATATGGCAAGATGCATAAGAGAAAAATATACATTTACAAAGATGATATTTATATTATCAAAACTGGATGCAGTAGTTGAAGTTATGAAATATAATCCGTATCGATTCATAAGAAAAGAACACTTGGAGGAAGATATTAAAGAGGTAATTGCAGTTTTAAAAGAAAAAAGTGAAGAGGAACTGCAATATATTAATTTTACGATTCCGGGAGAGAGAAAACCGCTAAGATTTAATATAAAAGATATAGTGATGTTTGAAGTATTTCGTCACGAATTGAAAATAAAACTGGAAGATAAAGAGGTTCGTATAAAAGCTACATTAGAAATTCTTGAAAAAACTTTGGAAGCGAAAGGTTTTATCAGGGTACATAAAAGTTACATTGCAAATTATCTTTGGATAGAAGATATAATCAGAAATGAGGTTATATTAAATAACGGGCAAAGAGTTCCTTTAAGCAGGCAGAAAAAACAAACGGTTATTCAGAAATTAAACAGTTTACGGTCAAACAAAAATTAATGTTTGCATTTGGGGCAAAAAAAGTGCATTTGGGGCAAATTGTATTGACATAAATACAATGCCATATATAATGAAATTATAAGTAATGTTTGAGTGTAGAATGTATACGTAAGATTAAAACGGTATAGACGTTTTTGTCAAATTTATGTATTTGGTAAGAAGATAAAAATTTGTATATTTCGGCTGAATATAATAAAAATTTGTTTAATCCATATTAGGAGACGTCCATGTGGAGAAACAGAAAGGAGGAACATATATGAAGATAAAATTAAAAAGAATAGTATCATTATCATTTATACTGATTGTTGGAATGAGTATGACGGCATTAGCTGATTCTTATAAAAAAATGATGTATGATGGAAATGCGTATATGTATTGTAATCACCAAAACGGCACTAAGCAGGTGTCGGCAGGAACAAATGCCGGAACGGGAAGAGAATCAGATTTGGTATTTTTAAAGGTTACAACTACATATGACAATGGTGATACATATGAGTATAGAACAAGTATATCAACTGGCAATAAACATTATAACAGTGGATATGAATGGGCTGAAGATTATGCAGGTGTACATAAATTATATTACTCAGCAGAAAATTGTTATGATACCGCTTATACAGCAGAATATTAATAATATTTTAGTTGTTTGATATTTTATTTTAATATCTGCCTGTAAAAAAGCAGGCAGATATTAAAATTGTCGGAGGGAGGGTTTTTATGAAGAGAAAAATATTTGCAATTATTCCGATTGTCATGTTAATAATTTCACTGTCTGCATGTGGCAGAAAGGAAACATTGTATGAAATTCCTGATTTATCACAATATAAGACAGATTATGTGGGCGATTCTTCAAATGTTATAAATATTGTAAGTAAACAGGATTATCCAGAGGGCTACTCTTATGACAGCATAGAGATACAGTCTGAAACAAAACCTTATGGATTAACAGTTTTTCTAAAAGCTGAACCATCTGCGTCTATGCTTGAAGATGAATTGCAGGTTAATGCAGATATGACATTTGATTTAATTGGTAATTTAGGAACACTTGATTATAAAACAGCAGATAGCAAAGAAATTATTGCATCGTAT
>OHUK01000864.1_pt1 | contig 12381 bp, 4 predicted proteins | sample 1579201 | NCBI WGS metagenome assembly OHUK01 (sample SAMEA3879528, study PRJEB24766) | human gut metagenome | biome: human-associated habitat; feature: feces | place: USA | collected 1985/1987 | reverse complement strand
CGCAAGTATCTGTTCAAATAGGCATCCCGTGCGCTCAGGCATTATATATTATAAAAGTTTACATCATGCTTGATGCCAGTCATCAAGAGCCATTCGGACGTTCAAAACGGCCTCTTTTGCATTGCGGCAAGGCCCGTTTCGGAAAGCGAAACGGGCCTTGCTGCATGTTGATATGTGTGGTTCTGGAATGTCTTGGCTGTCAGATGGTTACACGGTAGGGCCGGAAACCGGGCCCAGGGTGAAATATCTTGACATGCGATGGCCTGCAGGCCGTGGCCTCATGGCGTGAGTGGCAGGTGGCCCCGGGGCTGTGTGGGCTATGCCGCAGGGGTGGGGCGGCGCAGCGCCAGCGCCGGCATTGTGGCGTCATGGCTTGCCCTTGCCATACTGCTTCGGGCTCACCCCGTACTTGGCCTTGAAGCATTTGTTGAAGTACGAAGCGTCTATTATGCCCACCTTGTAGCTTACTTCGGTCACGTTGAGCCGCCCCTCGAGCAGCAGTTCGGCGGCAAGCTCCATGCGCTTGTTCAGCAAATACTTGTTGGGAGATACGCCGGTGAGCTCTTTCACCTTCTTGAAGAACTTTGAGCGGCCTATGTACAGCATCTCGGCAAGGGCCGTCACGGTGAAGTCGGGCGCGCTGATGTTCTGCATAATCAGTGCATCCATCCTGTCGATAAACTTCTTGTCGGCAGGCGACATGATAAACCTGATTTCGTCTGCCTGGGCGGCAGGCGTGTCGCAATGGCCGTTGTCTTGCGTCGCCCGCCTTTTGGCCTTCTGCGCATTCTTTATCAGTTGGGCCGCGCGGCCGGTGAGGAGGCGGAAGTTGCAGGGCTTCACCATGTAGTCGTCGGCCCCGGCGTTGTAGCTCTTCAGCTTGTGGGCGTCGTCGTCGAGGGCCGTAAGCATGATCACGGGGATGTCGGCCGTCTCGATGTTTGTCTTCAGATGCTTCACAATGTCGTATCCGCTGATGTCGGGCAGCATCACGTCGCAGATTACAAGTGCCGGTTTGCGTGCCGCCACCCCGTCGAGCCCGGCCTCGCCGGTGGCGTAGCTGTCGATGTGGAAGTAAACGCCCATCTCGCTTTCCGTCTGCTGTCGCATGTCGGGGTCGTCTTCGATGACGGCAATGGTCACATCGTTGAACGCCTTGGGCACCAGTTCCTTGATAATCTGCTCGCATTTGTCGTTCTTCTTCTCCGTGCCCGTTGTGGTGGTGTCGATGGCCTTGCGCCTGTCGCCGTCGGTGTATGCGTCGCCGGTGGCGGGCAGGCTGATGGTGAACACCGAGCCCCCGCCGTTGGCCCCCGGGCTGTATGTCAGCGTGCCTTTGTGCAGCAGGGCCATCTGGTAGGCGTTGTACAGGCCTATGCCCATGCCCCCCTGCGACGCGTAGCCTCCCATGAACGGTTTGAACATGAGCTGCCTGCGCTCGGCGGATATGCCCGGGCCGCTGTCTTCGACCACTATCTCGAGGCTGTTGCCGGCCAGCCTCACCGACAGGGATATGGCACCCCGCTCGGGCGTATACTTCACGGCGTTGCTCAGCAGGTTGTATACCATGGCCTCGACCATCTGCCTGTCGAACTCCATCTCGTGGCTCTTGGCAAACGGAGTGAACGTTATTTGCTGCCGCTTCTGGTGGGCCAGGCTCCAGAAGTCTTGGTAAATGTCTCTCACAAAGGCAATGATGTCGGCCCGTTCAACGCTAAGCCGCATGTTGCCGGTGTTTACCTTGCGGAATTCCATGAGCTGGTTTACCAGCTTCAGCAACCGTTTTGTGCCCCGGCGGGCCGTTTGCAGCGCCGCCTTCGAGGGCGGTCGGTCGCTGTGGTCGGCCAGCTTGTCGACCGCTCCCTGTATTATGGCAAGCGGAGTGCGGAACTCGTGGGTGACGTTGGTAAAGAAGTTGAGCCTGAACTCGGCCATCTGCTTTTCCAGTTTCATCCGTTGGTGCAGCCGCAGCTTCTCTCTCGCGTTGTTGTAGACGTAGAGCCCGAAGGCCGCGGCCACCATGAGGTAAATCAACCATGCCCACCATGTGTTGTACCACGGCTGGTGCACCACGATGGCCAGCTGCGTCTCTTCGCTCCACACGTTGTCGCTCAGCGACCTGAGGTGGAAGATGTATGTTCCCGGGGGCAGGTTGGTGTACTCCACGTGGTTGACGCTTGTCATCTGCCGCCATCCCTTGTCGGCGCCCTCGAGGTAGAACTGGTAGAGCGACGACTCGATGTTTGAATACTCAAAGTTTGAGAACGACAGCTTGACGGTGTTCTCGTTGTGCCTGAGCGACACCCTGTCGACGTGGCCCGGAGCCCGCTCAAACCTGCCGCTGTCGCTTGCCGACACGCCGTTTATCTCGATGTCGGTGATGTAGACGTGGGTGCTGTCGGCCCGGTCCGCCTTGGTGGCAAGCCGCGGGCTGACTATGGTAAGCCCGTATTGAGTGCCGAAGAGCAGCCGTCCGTCGCCCATGAGCATGGCGCTGCCCTCAGAGTAGATGTTGCGCTGCGGCATCTTGCCAAACTGAAAGGTCTTTACCTTCATGTCATGGTCGTATATCAGCGACAAGCCGCTTTCGGTTGCAACCCATATATTGCCGTCGTTGTCTTCCAGTATAGAGCAAATGCTGTTGTTGGCCAAGCCTTCCCTGTCGGTAAGAATCTTGAGGTCGAAGCAGGCCGGGCCCTTGCCGAATGTGCATCTCACCACGCCGCAGCCCTTGCCGCCTGCCCACAGGTGGCCGTCGGAGGTGTATTCCAGGCATCTGACCTCGTCGAACGGGAAACTGCCGTCTTTTGTGTTGAAGCACTTGAAGTCGTCGTTGGTCAGGTCTTTCTTGTTGGTGTCGGCCACATACAGGCCGTTGTTCGAGCCCACCCATATCCTCCCCATGGCGTCGATTTCAATCTGGTGGAGCCTGCTCTCGTTGGTGCTGCGGTCGAGCAGGCGCCTGAACGACAGGCGCCCGCCGTTGTCTGTCTGCGCCATGAGCAGTCCGTCTTCATACGTTGCTATCCATACGCGCCCCTGCTTGTCTTCCTTCATGTCGTAAAGGTCGTTGCTCGGGCAGTGCATCCGCCTGTCGCCCTTGTTGTAGCCAGTGCCGTCCACGTAGAGCCCGTCGCCCCGTGTGGCCATCCATTCCCTGCCCCTGCTGTCTGTGATGTACGAGTATGCGCAGGCCTTTGTCTCGTAGAGCAGCGTGGCTTGCCCCCTTCCGGCGTCGAGGGCGTATATCTTGTTGTCGCGCGTGCTGAATATGGTCTTGCCGTCGCTACGCTTCGCAATCATCTTCACGTTGTTGGCCCAGTCGCCTTTGTGCCCCTTCGCCGGCAGCACGAAGTCGGCTATCGACTGGTCGGCCACCGATATGCAAGCCACTCCCATCATGTCTTGCGCCACCCACAGCGTTCCGTCTCGGTCGATGAACATCGTCGTGAGGAAGTTGCTGTCTATAACGGGTTGCGGGTCGTTGGCCGAGTAATGCCGCAACGCGCCGCTCCGATGGTCGTAGACGAAGAGCCCGTTGCCGAATGTGGCGATGTAGAAAAGCCCGTGGGGGCCGCGCCTCACCGTGTAGCGGCGCATGCGGTCGGTTGTGAACTTCACGTCGGGCAGCAGCTTGAGCGTCTTTACCTCGCCCTCGGGGGTGAACACCCATAGCGTTCCGCTGCTGTTCGACTCAAAGTGGTAGCCGTCTGCCGTGTCGAGGAGCAGTCCGTTGGGCACCTGTACGCCGTCGGGCTTGGTGGTGACGCCCGTGTTCAGGTCGACCTGGTAAGTGTCTTTGCAGAACAGCATCCATCGCCCTCTCCACACGAAGTTGCTCTTTATGGCGTTGACATTGCCCACGGCAGATGGTATCTTGAAGCTTTTCGCCTTCTTGCCGTCGGGCGAATATATCTCGACGGTGTTGCTTTCGGTTAGGCAAACAATGTCGCCACGGTATGTGTTGGCTTCCTTGTAGCGTTGTCCTTTGGCTATCGTCGTGAGCCGGCCTTGCCTGTCTATGCGCAGCAGTCCGTTGTCGGTGGCCGCCCATACGTTTCCTTTGCCGTCGGCAACTATGCGCGGTATGTGGCTCCCGGGCAGCCTGCCGTTCTGCACGGTGTAGTCGGTGCACTTGAAATTGCCGCCCTGGCAGCTCACGTGGCGTATGCCCGAGCGGTCGTCATACATCCAAAGGTCGCTCCCGTTTTTTATGAATCGCCGGTAGGTGCGGTTCTCGTCGCCCCGCCGGGTGTAGTCTACGAATCGTCCGGCGGTCAGGTCGTAGCACGCGAAAGTGAGCGTAGCGGTGTGAATCCATAGCAGCCTGTTGCTTGAGTCGCAGTGTATGTTGCCTATGTTGGCGTCGATGTTGCGGTTCTTGTCGCTGCTGAGCGACAGATAGTTGACAAACGAGTAGCCGTCGTAACGGCACAGCCCGTAGGCCGCCCCCATCCATATGAAGCCGTCGTTGTCTTGCGCTATGTCGTAGACGGTGTTGCTCGAGAGCCCGTTTGCGGTTGATATTCTCTTGCCGGTGAGCACCATCTGGTCGATGGACACTGCCCGGCAGACTATTGCAGAGATGGCGAATATGGTTAGTAAGAACGTCTTTTTAAGCATTGTTTCTGATTTGTTGGCAAACAACAATATTGGTAGCTGCCCGTGCCGGAGCTGTCGCTGCCCTGCGGCATGCGGGCTTTCTTTATTTGCAAAGGTACGAAAAAAAACAAGATAAGGGCCGTGAAATATATAAAATAGGCCTGTTGGCGCCTAAAAAAGCCACCCCGCCCCATACCTCGGCCGCCTTTGTGCCGGGGCCATGGGCCTGGCGGCACAGTGAGGAGGCATAATGGTATGAGGCAGGGTGGACATGTGCTGGTGCGGCCCGCGGCCTTGCCGGCCCGGTCAGTTGCACGTCATGACGGCCTATTTCAGGAAGTCTGTCACCGACTTGTCGGGGCCCAGGTAGAACCCTGTGTGCGGAGGCTGGTTGTAGCCCACGTTCTCTGTGGCCACGCCTATGCGGTAAGGGATGTCTTCCATCAGGCAGTTTATGCGGTAGTCGGTGGGGATGGGGCTGACATACAGGCGCAGTTCGCCGCTGTCGGTGGTGCGCACGAGCACCTCTTCGCGCCAGTCGCCCGTCATGTCGCCGAAATAGCCCGGTCGCACGCCCGTCTGGGCATGCACCTTCCATCCGCTCTGCCTGGAGAACTCGATGAGCCGTGTCCCGCCGAACTTCTGTACGTGTACGTTGGTAGAAGAGCCGTTGCCACCTGCCGAGGCGAGCAGCTCGCGTTGCAGGTCGCCATCCCACCAGATGGCCTCGACGGGATATGCGTTCTCGCCCGTGCTGATTACGTTGCCCTTGCAGTCGAACAGCTTGTCGGAGGCGGCAAACGACCAGCTCTCGAGCCCCTTGTGCCCGGGGTCGACGTCGATGCAGCGCCCCCGGCCCACGTCTTGCGACTTCGGCATCCACCATTCGTGTATGTGTTCGCCCGTAGCCGCGTCGTATAGGTAAGCCCCGCAGTAGCTCGACTGCTGTATGGCAAACACCTCGAGGCCCGGCCGTTCGGGGTCGATGTCGGTCACGTCGAAGCGGTCGCCGTGGCCGATGCCGGGGCTCATTACCAGCCCTTTGGCCGGGTTGATGGCATAGCCGCCCTCCATCAGCTCGTCGATGCCGTCGCCGTCGACGTCGGCCACGCGGAACTGGTGGAACTCAGCCGCCGCCGGCGTGGCCTGCTTCAGCGGGTATGTGAAGCTGTGGTGCCAGTTTGACGGCTTGCCGCCGTCCCAGTCGTACTTCCATTCCATTATGTAGTAATGGTGACCGGTGGTCTTTGAGCGGTTGTAGCACTGCATGGCGAGCGATGGATGGATGCCGTCGAAGTAGCAGATGGCAAACTTGCCGTTGAGGAAGGCATATTCCTGCCCCTGGCTGTCGTTGAGATATTCGTCGCGGTTGTCGCGTCGCCAAGTGTCTTCGCCGTCGGTTATGGCGCTGTAGTTTATCTCGGAGCAGTCTATCTCCTCGCCGGTGCGCCCGTCGACCACCGACACATAGAACGGCGCGTTGTACTTGTCGCTCGTGCGGTAGTCGTAAATGCCGTCGCCGTCGACGTCGGGCGACGTGCTCCCCATGGCATACTTGCCCCATGTGTTGGCTTTCGAGTCCCAGAAGCGGGTGCCGTCAGAGCTTTTTATTATCACCTCGCAGCGCCCGTCGCAGTTGATGTCGTAGGCCAGGGCCATGTCGTTCTGTCCGGCGCTGAGGTTGATGTTGGGGCCGATGTCTATCGTCCAGAGGCATGTTCCGTCGAGCGTGTAGGCCTGGAGCTTATGGCTGTCGGTGGGCTTTACGCCCCCGTAGTCGGGGTCGGGCTCCCCCGAGGTGGAGTGAAGCCGGTCGACGAGCACCGCGTCGAACTCTCCGTTGCCGTCGAGGTCCATCGGCCAGACAAACTTAACCTTGTAGTTCTTGGGGTTGAGCACCTTGTCTTCAAAGTCGAAGTCGAAGAACAAGTCTTTCCATTGCTGCTGCTTGAACAGGAAGGGGTTGCTCTTGCTGCTCTCAACACCGTTGCTGACGGTGGTCACCGCCAGTTCCGAATCGTAGGGAACGACGCTGCGCGTGGTCTCGAAGTTGGTCTTGGTGATGGGCTCGGAGTTCACCTTGGTGTAGTCTTGCGACCCCTGTGCGCGGCGGTATAGGTTGTAGGTGCAGTCTTCGGGCTCCTGCGCCAGCTTGCGCCAAGAGACGAGCACCGCGTCTTTCGAGTTGTCGGTGACAGCCACCACGGCCCTCCCGAGCGGCTGCTGCAGCCGTTGAGCCATCATGTTGGCGGGCAATGCGGCAAGCATGATAAGTGTAAAAGTAAGTTTCTTCATATTGCTTCAGGTTTTTGTTTGATGTCCCATGCACCGTAGTGCAGGAACATTGGGTGTAAGATTATTTCGACATGGGCGTTTTGTTCCGCCCTTTTTCACAACTGACTGATGTACAGCGGATTGCTATGCGGGCCCGTTTGACATTGCCGTAAGGGCCGTATTGGCATCCCATACGGGCCGTCTTGCAGTGCCGGACGGCCCGTTTTGGATTGTCAGATGGCATGGCGTGGCGGCGCCTGACGGCTTTGTCAACAAATCGAACCAAGGGCCGCCTTGGCCGCCAACGGCCCCTTTTGGGCGCTAGAGCCGTTCCGCAGCCGCCCCCGGGCCATTCCCTGCCCGATGCTGGCGGTGGTGCAGGGTGGCCGCAGGCGTGCGGCTGCGTAAGCGGCTTGTTGCAGTGTGGCTGCGTTCACGGCCGTTAGGGCCGGCCTGTCACCTCACTACGACCTTGCGTGCCTTCACCGTGCCGTTGGCATATACCTCCTTCACGATGTTGATGCCGCGCTTCATTGCCGGCAGGCGCGTGCCGCTGAGGCTGTAAATCTCGGTTCGCACAATCTCGCCGTCGGGTTGCGCATTGCTTATTCCGCTGACCATGTCTTCGTATTCTTCCGACAGTTTGCCGTGGTTCAACACCATCAAGTCGAATATCATCGTGCGTATTGCGGTCGACTTCATGCCCTCGTCGCACACGCTCCTGAGCTTGATGTAAACGTTGTCGGAGCCCTCATAGCTCATCACCTTGCGCTCTATGTTCTTCATTTCTATGGTGGTGAACATGCCCAGTGATGTCCATTGCGTGCTGTCGGGCGACACAAGGAGTTCCAAAGAGTTCGAGTCGCCATAGGCACCTTGGCCTGTCATGAAGACAACCACGTCGAACGGAGCCTGCAACTTAACCGTGCTTTGCAGCCATGCCGAGGCCGGGTCGGTGTCTGATTTTGTTGTGAGGAACGACATCGCGCCGTCGGTGGCGCCATGGTCGGCTATGGTCAGCGGGCCGTAGACGCCCGTGCCAACCTCTGCAGTGGCCGCTGTGGTCTGGTTGTTGATGCGCTGGCCCATAGAGCCTACGGCCCATCCGTTGCCGAAGTCTAGGTAGAACACCGAGTCGGACGGAAGGTATATCGGGTTGCCGAGGTCGTCGTAGAGCGGCTGTCCGGCTCCGTCGACGGCTTGTTCCGTGGTGTAGTAGCTGAATGCCTTGCAGATGTCGCCAGTGGGATAGGCTTCGTCGTTGGAGTTCATGTATGCCAGTGTGTCGATGCGGACGCTTTCGCCGGGCACTGTGACGAGGCAAGAGGCAACCTCCGACTGCACGAGTTCATAGTTTGTGGCAAAGGCATAGACGGTAGAGTGCTGCGTCATTGTTATCGGTTCGAGGTAAAGTTCTGCAGCCGCGGGGTCGGCCACGCCGCTGAAGTTGTAGTAAATCTCTGCCCCGGGCGTTGCGCACTCTATTGTCACGGTGCTCTTGCCGGTCTCCTGTGCCACGCTGATGACGGGCGTGGCCACCTGGTCTTTCACCTCCACGGGGTCTGAGCTGACCACGTCGCTCGGCAGGTATCCGTCGCCCTGTGCCACGACCTTCACTATTGTTCCGGCCTCGGTGATGAGGAACGGGCCTGTGTATGCCGTACCGTTTGTGGCTGGGTCGCTTCCGTCGGTGGTGTACCTGTATGTGGTGTTGGGCGTGCTGCAGTCAAACTTCACCTCGGTGGCGAGCTTCTTCAAAGTAGTGGTCACCGTTGGCTTGGCCGTCTTGACCACGGCTTTCTTGGTTTGCATCACCATCTTGATGGCGTTTGGCAGTATGTCGATGAAGCTCTCGTCGGGCTCTCCCATCGGGTATGTGTACGGAACCATGATGTATGCGTTGCGCTCCATGTTGTGAACGTGGATCACGGGCGTGCTGCCGGCCCACGCCAGCACCGAGTCGTTGGCGAAGTATGACCCTTGCGGCGCATCGTATCCGGCCGCTCCATCCCCGCTGATGAACATGCTGAAGTTTCCGTCTTCGTCGACATAGGGCCTCGTGCTTGCGCTCGACGGCTCGAACAGCGTCGACTTGGCCGCCGTTGTGTCCACGTATAGCGTGTTCATCCCGGTCTTTACGGCCTTTGCATATCCCCACGTCTCATACAGCTCCGGGCTGAGGTTCACCATCGGCACGTATGCCACGGCCTCCTTCACTGTCTGCGCCATGCTGTTGTCCTTGCGCATCGCCCCGCTCACCACCACGGCCTCGAATGCCATGAGCGAGTCTTTGGTGACGCTCCCGTCGGCCTGCGCCGCGTCGATTTCCACCAGTTCCATGTTCTCAATCCTGTTTGGCAGCTCGTAGGTGATGAGGTCGAGCGGCATGTCGGCGGCCTTGTCGTATCCCTCGAAGCCCGAGTCGTAGATGTAGGCCACCTTGTCTTTCTCAACCACCGGCTCGTCGTCGTAGAGCTCCTGGCCCACGCAGATGCGGTAGAGGTGTATTCCGGCCGTTGCCTGGAACGTCACGTCGACGCTCTCTACGCCGTAGTATTCCTGCACACAGAACACGGCCGTGTCAATGCTGATGGTGCTTGTGGCCGTCTGGTCGGTTGTGCCGTCGATGAACACGCCGTCGGTTGTGGTCTTGAAACCGCGTTCCTCTTCTTTGTTGTGCGATTCGTAAACGACGAAAATTTTCTCTCCGGCGGCCACCTTTGGTATTGTGAAGTAGTCTTGGTCCTTGCTTCCGTTTATCCACAGAAACTGTTTGCCGTGGTATCCAAGCTGGTTGTCGTAGGCAATGACAATGTGCTTAGCGCTCGTTGCGCCAAACTGCAGTCCTTGGGTCTCGGGTATTTCCCATGCAGTACCGTCGATGTTCACGGTCAGCGGGCCCGCTTCGCGGTTGCCTATCTGGTAGTTGCCCGGCGATTCGAGCGTCCAGTCGCCTCCCGACGTGATGTTTTGCTCTATGTTGGCCAGCGTCTCGTCACTCCAGCCGTGCGTGAAGTTCCAGTTCCTGCGCTCCTGGGCGCCTGCTCCGATGACGGTCATGAGGCCCAATGTCAGGGTAATGATGTTTTTTTTCATAAGCAGAATGTTTTAAGTTATATTTATAATGTATTGCCATCCGTGATGTTTCAGGTTGCCTGGCTTGCTTGTTTGCATCTGCAAAGATATGGTTATCGGCTGTTGTGAAATGTATGCATTAGTACGAAAAAGTCTGTTTCCGTACGTTTTTCGAGCAATATTTATTACCTTTGGCGTTGAAACGGGCCTGTGGGCACATTAGCCTGGCCCTGCAGCCGTGCGTATTGGCTGTTGTGGCCATGCCGAAGTGCCGGGGCGAATCGGCGCCGGCATGTGGCCGTTTAGTGGTGCGGGCTGCGGCTTCCACCGCCCGTCAAATGCCTCCGGGGCCTTGCCTGTGATGGCCGGCCTGCATACCGGCTTTGCCGTTTGGGCCGTATTGCGCCGCGAAACGTGCCGTTTTGGAGCGCGATATGGGCCGTTTTGGAGCATGAAACGGCCCATTTTGCAACGTGCACAGGCTCAGCGGGTTGCGAATGAAGGCGTTTGCGTGAATATGTCTTTACAGTAAATTTATGGCCGTGTGTGTGCGTTGAGCTCGCTCATCCACGGTTTCTGTCGATGATGAATACAAGTATATGAGTTGTTTGCGGATATTTTTGCTTGGCGTAGTCCGTGCCTTGGTGGCGTGGCTGGCGCCGGTAGTGAGTTCGGGCGTGGTGATTTTGGCGGCCGCGGCCCTGTTTCCTGCACGCCTGTCGGCACAGGGCGAGGGCGTGGGATATTCCATGCGGCGCATCTCTTCGGCCGGGGGACTGCCGAGCAATACGGTGCACTGCATGGCCCAGGATACCAGCGGATACATCTGGATAGGCACAAGCAACGGACTGTGCCGTTACGACGGTTTCAACGCCATGAGGCTGCGCGGCATCAGTTGCGACCCCTCGGTTTACATAGAGCCCAACATAGGCGATGTGGAATGTGACGAAAAGCGCGGCTTGGTGTGGGTGCTCACGTCGGCGGGGATAGTCGGCTGCTTCGATGTAAGGCAGTCGCGCTTTGTCGACTATACCGGGCGCGGCGAATACCTGAGGCAGTATGGGCAGTGGATGCTGGCCGACGGCGGCCTCTGGCTCTACGGCAACGGAGACGGCGTGCGCCATGTCGACCGCCGCGGCGGCCGTTTCATCGTCGTGGATTACTCGGAGCGTGCGGGCAACCTGCCTTCCGACGATGTGATCCGTGTGGCTGAAGACTCGGCCGGCAACGTGTGGTTGCTCACGGCGCGCGGCGCCCTGGCCGTCACCCCGGGCGGCAAGGCGGTGGCGTTAGAGGCCGGGCGCAACATGGCCGGGTGTGCGCCCGTCGGCGGGGGCATGGCCCTCGTTGGCGCCGACGGCTCCATCGGCATCTACGACAGCCGGCTGAGGCTTGCCAGGCGGCTGAGGATCGGCGGCGTGGGCACCGTGGGTGTCGGGCGGCTCACCCACTGCTGCGAGTGGCGCGGGCAGTTGCTGCTGTTCACAGCGGGCGGCGCGCTGGCCGTCGACATGGCCACCGGGCGGCAGTACCGCCCCGACAGCCTCCAGATAGCCGGCGCCGTGGCCTGCCCGGGCAGCTCGCCCGGCTGGCAGACAGTGGCCAACGGCTCGGGCGACGTGCTCACTCTGCGCTCCGACGGGCTGGCCTCGCGCTTCAACCTGCTGCCCGGAGGGCGCAACCCTTCGCAGGGAGGGGTGAAGATAAGGGTGGCTGCGGCAGGCAGGGCCCTGTACATTGCCACCAACGGCAACGGCCTTTTCTGCCTTGACCCCGCCCGGGGCGCCATGCCTTCGCGGGTGGAGGAGCCCGCCGGCACCGACGCCCTGTCGGACATGTTGCTCTGCATCATGGCCACAGGCGACGGCACCCTGTTGGTGGGCAACGAGGCGGCGGGCGTCACGTGCGTCATGCCAGGGCGGCAGACCCAGGCCCGCTACATCTTGCCCGAGCCGGGCGGCATGGGCAGTCTGGCCAACACCGTGAGGCATATTGCCACGCGGGGCGACGGGAAAATGTTTGTCAGCACCAAGGACAACGCCATATACGACTACAATCCGGCCACGGGCGGGCTTCAGGCCACAGGCCGCCTGAGGGCCTGCGCCTACGCTTTCTTTACCGACAGGCACGGCCATACATACCTTGGGACGCGTGGCGACGGCCTTTATGTGGACGGTCTGCGCTATGCAACCGACGATACCGCGCGCAGGGTCGCCGTGCAGAAACGCTCCGCGCTCTTTTTCGATGTCCATGGAGTCCAGCACCTGCTCGGTCATTTCGCGGCGTTCAAGTCCGCCGCAGTATTCAATCATACGGTCCGCCAGCGTCGATTTTCCATGGTCAATATGGGCAATAATGGCAAAGTTTCTGATTAAATTCAAATCGGTTGTCATCTTTTTTACTGTTTCCGTTTAAAAATTTTTCTTGAGT
>OHUK01000862.1_pt1 | contig 12431 bp, 7 predicted proteins | sample 1579201 | NCBI WGS metagenome assembly OHUK01 (sample SAMEA3879528, study PRJEB24766) | human gut metagenome | biome: human-associated habitat; feature: feces | place: USA | collected 1985/1987 | reverse complement strand
TGGCAAATACTTATTATACCTTGCTGATGCTCGACGCTCAATATGAGATTTCCGTGTCCACCGAAACGGCATGGAAAGAGAGCGTGCGGACAGCCCGTGCCATGAAGAAGGCCGGTATGATGACCGAAGCCGGACTGGCTCAGACGGAAGCCACCTATTATAATATATGTACGGCAGTGCTCGACCTGAAAGAACAAATCAATCAGGTAGAGAACAGCCTTGTATTGTTACTGGCTGATACACCTCATACCATACAAAGAGGTGAATTGGAAAACCAGCAACTGCCGAAACATTTCTCAGTAGGCATACCCGTCTATTTATTATCAAACCGCCCTGATGTAAGGGCAGCGGAACATGCTCTGGAAAGTGCATTTTACGCCACTAATCAAGCCCGTTCCGCTTTTTATCCCTCTATTACCCTAAGTGGTTCGGCCGGCTGGACTAACTCGGCAGGTGCAGTCATCACCAATCCGGGTAAGTTTCTGGCCTCGGCAGTAGGCTCACTCACCCAGCCACTTTTTGCCAGAGGACAACTTCTAGGACAACTGAAAATCACCAAAGCGCAACAAGAAGAGGCCCGGTTGAGTTTTGAGCAAGCTTTACTGAACGCAGGAACCGAGGTTAACGATGCTTTGGTGCAATATCATACAGCACGTGACAAGGCTGTGTACTTTGAAAAACAGATAGAGTCTCTCGAAAGAGCCTATAAAAGTACCTCCCTACTTATGCAGCACGGAACGACAACCTATCTAGAAGTACTCACAGCACAACAAGGATTATTAAATGCCCAACTAACCCAAGTGGCTAATCGTTTCACGGAAATCCAAGGGGTTATTAACCTCTATCAAGCCTTAGGCGGAGGACGTGAATAGGCCATTCGTTTTATTCATATTTGAAATAACCTATAGGATTGCCCAGAAAGTGATTTTAGGGCAATCCGCCTTTCTTAGCACGCTCTCACTTTCACCTAATATATAATTTCATGACTTTAGTAGACTTGTTCCGTCTTATACCATGCTTATAGTCGTATCGTATTCAAGAATTAACAAATAAATCGTATATTTACGGTCATAAAAATCTTCTCGGACAATTGATACAAACATTTAAAATACAAGAAAGATGAAAAAACTTTTTACCTATGTAATCATGCTTTACGCCAGCCTATCCGTTTCCGTGGCGCAACAGATCCAGTATCCGGAGCCGGTGTTAAACCCGGAGAGTTGTACGAGTATCATGGTCGGGAAAAAAGCCTCGGCGGATGGTTCCGTGATGACCAGCCACACCTGCGATAGCAATTACCGCACTTGGATGGATATCGTACCTTCCGCCTCGTACGATCACGATACGACAACCACAGTCTATACCGGACGTATGCATACCGAATACGCCGAGGGAACCCGGGGGATGATCGCAAAAGGAACGCTACCCGAAGCGCGGTCTACGTATCAATTCCTCAACACGGCCTATCCTTGCCTGAACGAGAAGCAACTAGGCATCGGGGAAACAACGATCACCGGCCGGAAAGCCCTTGTCAACAAGAAAGGTATGTTCATGATCGAGGAACTTCAGCGGATCGCCTTGCAACGTTGCACGACCGCCCGTGACGCGATCCGCTTAATGGGCGAGTTGATCGAGAAATACGGATATGGCGACTGGGGCGAGTGCCTTACGATAGCGGATCCGAAAGAGGTATGGCATTTCGAGGTCTTCGGCGAGGGTCCGGATAAGATCGGTGGCGTATGGGCAGCGATCCGCATCCCCGACGATCATGTGGGCGTATCGGCCAATATCCCCCGTATCTCCAAGGTAGATCCGAGCGACAAGGAGAATTGCATGGCTTCCGCCAACGTATTCGAGGTAGCCAAGCGCATGGGCTTCTGGGACGGGAAGAAACCGTTCCGCTTCTGGGAGGCCTATGGCGGCGGGAACTATTCGGGAGAATTGAAATCCTTCAGCATCCGTGAGTTTTTCATTTTGAATAAGCTGGCGCCATCCTTGCATCTTTCTTATGATGCCGAGGAACTTCCGATCAGCGTAAAACCGGAAAAACCGGTTGACGTGACCGACGTGATGGCCCTTCTCTCCGAGACGTATGAGGGGACGGAATATGATATGACGAAGAACCTGAAAGTCGCCGTCAAGAAAAAAGATAGTAACGAGACAGATACCATTATCAGCCCGGTAGCGAATCCGTGGATGACTACGGATATGGTAAACATGTTAAACGGACTCAGACCGGATGCCGTGAAACGCTACCGCCTTGTAGCCGTGCCGCAATGCTCCTACTCTACCGTGATCCAATTGCGTGACTGGCTGCCCGACGCGGTAGGCGGCGTGGTTTGGATGGCCTATGATAATCCCGGACAAAGCCCCCGCATCCCCATCTTCTGTGGGACGAAAGATCTCCCGGCTTGCTTCAAGGTTTGCGGACAGCACCGTTACCGGGAAGATGCCGCCGTATGGGCTTTCCGTCGTGCCAACAAACTCGCCACCGTACGTTGGGGAGCGACTAAAGATCGTATGAAAGCATCTATCGCCCATTTTACGGAGAAAGGGCAGACAGAACTTCCTTTCGTAGAGAGCCGTTACAAAGAGATTCTTACCCAACAAGGTGAGGAGGCCGCAAAAGAATACCTAACCGGATATACCGCCGATTTCGCCGGAGCCACGATGCTACGCTGGAGAGAAATGGGAGACTCATTCTGGACCCAATTCGAAAGAGGCTTCTAATCACCACATCCGATAGTAAAGACGAGGCACGCCCCGTCTCTACAATAATAATATAAACTTAAATTCATATACAATGAGAACATTCATTCTATCATGCGCCTTAGCGTTAGGTTCCTTGAGCACATTCGCCCAAGGCTACCAATTTACGGATGTAGTAAAGGTACCCGCCACGCCAGTCAAGAATCAAGCATCCACGGGAACCTGCTGGTGTTTCGCCACGACCTCTTTCATGGAGTCCGAATTACTCCGTATGGGAAAAGGGACGTACGATCTCTCCGAGATGTTTATCGTCCGCCAGAAATACATGAACCAGTTGCAGGATAATTATGTCCGCCAAGGTAGAGGTAATATCGGTCAAGGAAGTCTCTCCCACACCTTCATGAACGCTTTCAACCAAGTAGGTATCGTTCCTGAAGAGGTGTACTCGGGTATCAACTACGATTCCGACCGGCACAATCATGCCGAGATGGTAAAATACATCAAGGCAATCGCAACGACCGCCGTGGATATGAAAAAACGGAGCCCGGAATATTACAAACTAATCGATAACCTATTCGATACCTACCTAGGCAAGCTTCCGGAGAAATTCACCTATCAAGGCAAGGAATATACCCCGAAGACATTCGCCGCCTCCCTAGGGTTGAATATGGACGATTATATCGAGCTGACAAGCTTCACGCATCATCCGTATTACCAGAAATTCGAGGTAGAGGTTCCCGATAACTGGGAGCATGCGCAAATGTATAACCTACCATTGAATGAAATGATGGAAGTAGCGGATTATGCGTTGAATAACGGTTACACGGTATGCTGGGATGGCGACGTGAGCGAGAAAGGCTTCTCTTTCAAGAATGGCGTGGCGATCAACCCGGAGGTAAAGAAGGTGGAAGATTACTCGACTACCGACCGTGCCCGCTTCGAGAAAATGGACGAGAAGGAACGTCTGGAGGAAGTCTACAAATTCGAGAAACCTTTCCCGGAAGTAAACGTCACCCCGCAGGTCCGTCAAGAAGGCTTCGAGGCGTTCGTCACGACCGATGACCATTTGATGCACCTTACCGGCATCGCCAAGGATCAAAACGGCACGAAATATTATATCACGAAGAACTCTTGGGGAACCGAACGTAATACATTCGGCGGTTACCTCAACATGTCAGATAGCTTTGTCCGTGCCAAGACGATTTACATCATGGTGCATAAGGACGCAATACCGAAAGCAATCAAGTCTAAATTAGGCATTTAGTACAATGCCCATCGTAAGGCGCTTACAATAGGCATTCAAAGCACCTTACGATGGGCATTATAAGCTCCTTAGAATGGGCATCCGCGGAAATCACGGATGCCCATCTCTTTTTTCTCTCATCGAACCAGTTTCAACTCCTCAATCAACCTCGGGCATTTACCCCATTTATCGATCATGAAAAGGACATAGCGGATATCTACGCCGATGCAACGTTGCAAATCCGGTTCAAAAGCGATATCACCACTCATCGCCTCCCAGTTACCGTCGAAAGCAAGTCCAATCAAACGGGCGTTCTTATCGAATACCGGGCTACCGGAATTACCACCCGTGATATCATTGTTAGAGAGGAAGCACAGCTGCAATTCCCCTTTTTCATTCGCGTAAGGTCCGAAATCACGGCTACGAACCAGATCCAGTATCTCCGGTTGTACCCAGAACTCATCGCTCGTCGGGTCCTCTTTCTCTAGGATACCTTTATCCGTTGAGTAATAATTGTACCATGCGGCATCATAAGGACGATACCCTCCGATAGAACCATAGCTCAAACGCATCGTGAAATTAGCGTCGGAAGACAAGGCTTTCTCCGGATACATCTCCTTCAAGCCCGCGAAATACAAACGTTCTCCCTTAGCGATATCATACTCCGCATCACCCATCAACTGCTGTAACTGGAAGATAGACACCAATACGGACAAGCTCAGTTCCGCCGCCGGATCTTTTCTCAATTTCTCATATTGCTTCGGATTTCTCAACATCTCGGCGATCTTGTCGTACGACAATAAGGAAGTCTTCTTAAATACATCCGCCGCATATTTCTCATAATTTCCTTTATACTTCTTATCAACGCTCGTATAAATATCCGGCAAGAACTCCGGAGATACACGTTCTTTCGCGATCTTCATCATCGCGGCCAGTACCTTCTGATCCAAAGACGGCTCGTAATCCTTGAAGAACGGTTGGATACGATCCTCTAAAAAGACAGTAATCTCTTCCGGGGTAGCTCCTTCAATATCCACCGATTGCACCATACGGGCCAAACGAATAATCTCCGCTCCACTAGAAAACGCCTCATTCAAATAGGTCAAAGCCTCTCTATATTTATTGGTCGAGGTATATCCTTTTTCCAGCAAATTCAAGACCTCGCCATATTTAGCGCCCCGGGCTTGATCTTTCGCTACCCAATCAGCAAAAGCCGTCTCTTCCGCACGTTTACGTTCGATCACGTTTAGATTCGCCAATCCTTTATTCATACCGATCGAGTTCTTCCAATAATTGGAGCTTCCCGCATATTTGGAGGCATATTTGATACGTACGGCGTCGCTAGCCGACATAGCCTCTTTCCAGATGCCCTGCTTGATGCCACGCACCTCGATACGGGGCTTATTACTATTCTCGATACGCTGTTGCACGCCCCAAGAACACAAATAACGATCCGTGCTTCCCGGAAAACCGATTGTCATGGCATAATCCTTATCTTGATAACCTTGCATAGACACCTCCGCTACATATCTCGGGGTATAAGGCTTATTATCCGCGTTGTATTCCGCCGGTTTATTATCCGCGTTGGCGTACACACGGAACACGGAAAAATCACCGGTATGGCGGGGCCACATCCAGTTGTCCGTATCCCCACCGAACTTACCGATAGAGCTAGGCGGAGCGAACACCATGCGCACGTCACGAAATACGTCATATACGACCAAGAAATACTTGTTATTGTTATAGAAAGGAACCACGTCGGCTGCCTGGAACTCACTATTACCCACAGAGTCACAAATCACACGACCGATAGAATCGGCGGCGGATAAACGCTGGAACTCGTCCTCTATACCGGCGATCTGGCTGTTAATACGATCGCTGACGTCTACCGTCTCTTTCAGATAACGTACCGACAAACCCGGGACCGGCAACTCCTCTTGCTTGCTTTGGGATACAAAACCATCCTTCAAATAATCATGTTCCACGCTGCTCAATTGCTGGATAGAACCGAAACCACAATGGTGGTTCGTAAAGATCAAGCCCTCGTCCGAAACCGTAATACCCGTGCATCCGCCACCGAAGATTACCACGGCGTTCGCCACGCAAGGATCCGTCTCACTATACAACTGATCATAGGATGGGGTAAAACCCAACTCGGCCATTCTCGCCAAATTCTGCTTATTCAATTCCTTCAGCACCCACATGCCCTCATCGGCATATAACTGGCCGGAAGCGGCTAAAAGCAACAAAGCCGCCCACACTCTTTTCATCAACTTCATTCTTCTCTTATTAGTCTAAATTATTCGATTAGTAACTTAATGTTTTTTACCTCGACACGGGCCGACAACCATTCTGTAATCTTTTTACGCTCAACCTCTTTCACCTTCGTCTTACTCTTCAGATAAACCAGCATGACCGTATCCGGTTTCGCCGTCTCCGTATTCACGATATAGGTATGCGAGCAAGAAGCCTCTACCACAAAGGGGAACAACACTTTCATTTCCGGGATCAACTCGGATGTCAGACGCCCATAACTCTGATATTTGTCAACCTGCCGTTTTAAAGAATCGATCTGGATGGTTTGCACACGCAGCACCTCTTCGCTATTCTTATACAAGTCCTGCATCAGCAGGCTTTTCAACTCGTTAATGTCGGTGGCTTCCTGACCGAAACCCTGCTGCACGACAAGGCCCACGTTTTTCAAGCCGTATTTCGGCATCTTGGCACGCTTTTGCGTTCGCGATCATCTCGTCTGGTACGGTTTGTCCGATCAACACCACTTTTACCTCTTTCTTCTCGCTTGTATCCGTAATCACCTTACTCAATATTTGCGTATTCGGGAAACTCAGTTCTTCGGTGACAAACGTTCGTACCCTCTCATTAAAATAACTGCTACGGATTAAGTTATAACTCAAGAAAAGACTGGGTACGATCGTAAAGAATACGATAATACCGACATAGCGGGTCACGATCTTTTCCCGTTGTTTATCCAAGAATACTTTCTTCGGATACTTCAATAAACGTACCACCACATAAGTAGCCAAGCTAATAAATACCGTATTGATAAAATACAGATAGAAAGCGCCGAAAAAGTAATATAAATTACCACTCGCCAAACCGAATCCAGCCGTACAAAGCGGAGGCATCAACGCCGTGGCGATAGCCACACCCGGGATCACGTTTCCCTTGCTTTTCGTAGAGCTAGCGACAATTCCCGCCAGACCGCCAAAGAAAGCGATCAACACGTCGTATACCGTGGGCTGCGTACGGGCAAGCAACTCGCTTTGGGCCTCACTGATCGGTGATATAAGAAAATACAAGGTAGACGTTATTACGCTGAAGACCGTAGCCGTGGCAAAATTACGGAACGATCGCTTGATCAAGTCGAAATCGGAGATACCCAATCCCAAGCCGAATCCCATGATCGGTCCCATCAGCGGCGAGATCAACATCGCGCCAATAATCACGGCCGTAGAGTTGGTATTTAACCCAAGAGAAGCGACAAACGTAGCGAAAATAAGTACCCATAAGTTCGTCCCCTTAAACTCTATCCCCTTTTTAATGGATTCTATCGTCTCCAGCTCATCTTCCTTTTCCTGCCGGACATCAAAATTACGGACGAAAAAATCCATAATCTGTTTATATAGCAATCCTTTTTCCATGCGGTATTAATCTTGTCCCATATTTATGCAAAGATATTCCAATTGTTTGTTTTTCTAACTATTTAATAGCTTTTTTATGGTGAGATTACGTATATTTGCATTTACAATACAACAACAAGAGATCCTATTTGTATGAAACGATATCTAATGCTTTTATGCTTATTGTTTACGTCCTTTGTCGTTTCATCTCAAACGACAACGCCAGACTCGCTTAAAAGCGCCTTGCAAAAAGCAACCTCCGAACGCTCTAGACTGGAAATCCTTACCAATTTAATGGATATCTCACGAAACGATGACATATTAGTAAACGCTAAACAACTCTATCAGGAAGCCTTAAAAGCGAATGACAATTACTATAAGGAAGCGGCATTGACAGAGATTCTCCGGCATTATATCAACACGGACCAAACCGATAGCGCAAATGTCTATATCGCCAAAGCCGAGCAGGAGCTAAAAGGAGAAGCCAGAACCAGCCTCGTATCGTTCATGAAAATGATCCAAGATACGCGCGTCATATTCTACACATCCGGTGAACCGAGAAGGAAAGTCCTCATGAATTGCCTATTCAAGCTGGAGGAACCCGACAAATTGTCTCCCTATGAGAAAATAGCCTGTAATTATGTACTTGGCATGGCTGTCAGCAACAGCGTCATGGAGGAGAACATGCTTAAGGAGGACTTCAAGCAAGGGAAAGAATATTTCGACAACGTCTTGACCGAGGCTGAAAAACTGCCCCTACGATACGCATACAATTTCTTGCCTAACACCTATTTCATGCTATGCGCCTACGCTGCCGACCCTTGGGAGAGAGGGAAATACGCAACCCGCTATCTCAATACGATCTTAGGATACTCCAATATCCCGGAGATGAGCAAACGTCCTTACGCGACTAACAAGCGCCACTTGCTAAGCGCCTACTCCAACCTCGCCATCAGCGCCGAGGCTATCGGGAAGGATTTGGCCACTTCCTATTTCCATGAGTTCCAAAAGTTATTGAAGGCTTATCCGGAGGCGGCTAGCACCACCCCGGAATACGAGCTATACTATACTTCCGCCAATTATTACCTAAACATCAAGGACTACATGAAATTCATTGAGTTCAGCGACTCCTTGATCAATTTCTCCAAACAAATACCGCTTTACAAGGAGCATGTAATCGCCTATGTATCTGCGAAAGCCGCCGCCTACGACAGCCTCCGGATGTACAAGGAGGCGTATGAGACATCCAAGGAATACGCGGTCTTGCTAGATACCTTGCGCATGCAGGAACTCCGGAAGAAAATGGAGAATCTCGAGATCGAGAAAGGGGCGAACGAGTTGGTGATCGAAAAGAAATCATTGGAATTGGAATTGCAGAAAAGCAAGAAGGAGAATTACCTATATATATCCCTATTGCTTCTAGCCTTATGCGCCGTGTTCTATATCTTTTTCCGGTTAGGCAAGATGAGATCTCTTTATCAAGCATTACAGAAATCCAACGAGCAGGTCCTGATAGCGAACCAGAAGGCACAAGAGAGCGAGGAGATGAAGACCGCCTTCATCCGGAATATGTCGCATGAGATACGGACTCCCTTAAACGCGATCAACGGTTTCTCGGAACTCATCACCAACGACGATATCTCCATGGACGAGAAACAGGCTTTCAGCCGTATTATCTATGAAAACTGTTACCACTTGACTTCCATGCTGAACAATCTCCTTGAGATCGCCCAGCTCGATAGCGGCAATGATTCCCTTCCTCTTGTTCCCACACGAATCCATGAGCTTTGTTTACATGAGATGCAACAGGTAAAGAAATATCAAGAGAAGCCGGAGATCAACTATGTGGTGGAAGGCGATAAGGAGAATGATATGATCTTGACCAACCGCGCTTATTTCAGCTTGATCATCTCGCATCTGCTGGCAAACGCAAATAAATTCACGGAGAAAGGAAGCATCACACTTTCATACCATCTGGATAGCGGAGCCAATTTAGTGACCCTGTCGGTAACAGATACGGGTTGCGGCATCCCTCAAGACAAACAGGAATGGATATTCGAGCGTTTCACGAAGACCAATGATTTCATTCCCGGCTCTGGCCTGGGGCTTTACCTATGTCGCTTGATCGTTAACCGGCTAAACGGTAAGATAAAGACAGATCCGTCTTATACGAAAGGCTCACGCTTCGTTATCACGATGCCAATCGCCACGCCGTCCAAGCCCTCCGAACTTACCGATTAACGAAAGAAACGTCCTACGTACGGGAGTTCTCGTAAAGGTAAATCCCTTTTAATCATAAATGCGATGAATACGCCTAATAAGATCGTGCGGTATCCCAACCGGAGCCATTCAGACTGTATCGGCAGTGCCATGCCTACCACGTATAACACCGTCGCCACTCCGAAATAAAGAAACGCGGATTTCAAGTCGTACTCGATCGGGAATTTCTTTTGTCCTACAAAATAGGATAAAAGCATCATCAATAAATTACAAAAGAACGATGCCCACGCACAAGCCATATAACCGTACGAGGGACCGAACAGCAAGATGATAGAGACCGTGGCCACACATCCGATCGTGGAGAAATAGGCGCCCCATCGTGTCTGGTCGATCAGCTTATACCATAAGGAGAGGTTGAAATAAATACCGAAGAACAACTCGCCCAGCATCACGATCGGCACTACCCGTAATCCGGGATAATAGGCCGGCCCGACAAAGTACTTCAAGATATCGATATAGAACATTACCCCGAGGAAGATAAACAAGGCGAATATGATGAAATATTTCATCGCTTCCGAGTAGGCTTTCTTATTATCATCGCTCTTGTTTTTAGCGAAAATAAACGGCTCATAGGCATACCGGAAAGCCTGCGTGAACATCACCATCACCACGGCGATCTTGAAGCATGCGCCGTATATACCCAATTGCTCGTTCGCGTACTCCTTATCATCAAACAAGAATGGAAACAGGATCTTATCTGCCGTCTGGTTAAAGATACCGGCAATACCTAGAATGAGGATCGGGAAGGAATAACGCAAGATTTGTTTCAATACCGTTCCGTCTACTTTCGCCCGTATGCCCGGCAAGATATCCGGGATCAAAAGCAATAAGGTTATCAGTGTCGTAAATACGTTCGCCACGAATACATAGCCTACCCCATAATCCGGACGATAGAACCAGCTTATCGCCTCCGGATAGTGCGAATGCAACCACGGACAAGTGATCAAGAAGAATATATTCAAGATAATATTCAAGAAAATACTCAGCAACTTAATCCCGGCGAAACGCCATGCTTTCCCCTTATACCGAAGATAAGCGAACGGAATGCAACAAAAAGCGTCTACCGCCACGATACCCGCCATCATCCCGATATACTCCGGATGGTCGCCATATCCCAAGCCGGCGCTAATAGATGGCAATAAGGCGAAAACCGCTACGCTAAACAGCGCCGAACTTCCCAGCAAGCAATACAGCACGGAAGCATACACCCGCATCGGCTCTTGCTCCTCTTTCTTATTGATGAAACGGAAGAACCCCGTCTCCATGCCATAAGTAAGCAAGACCAGCAACAGGGCTGTCCAACCATATAAATTCGTCACGATCCCATAATCCCCTGTTCCGGCCAACACACGTGTGTACATCGGCACCAACATCCAATTCAGGAAACGCCCCACTATACTACTCAATCCATAAACGGCTGTCTCTTTAGCGAGCCGCTTCATTCCTCCTGCCATATCTATCTGTCTAATCAAATAAAAAACCTTGTTCCCCCACCCGGCTACGTCCCAGATGGGTATAAGCTAAATCGGTGACCTCACGGCCACGGGGCGTGCGTTTGATAAAGCCCTCTTTGATCAAGAAAGGCTCGTACACTTCTTCTAGCGTTCCGGGGTCCTCGCCCAAAGCCGTGGCGATCGTCGTTAATCCGACCGGGCCTCCCTGGAATTTATCAATGATCGTCGTTAGCAACTTATTATCGATCTGATCCAAGCCATACCGGTCTATATTCAACGCCTCCAAAGAGAAGCAAGCGATCGCCTTATCGATATCTCCGTTCCCCTTCACTTGAGCGAAATCACGCACACGGCGCAATAAAGCGTTGGCGATACGAGGCGTACCCCGGCTACGGGAAGCGATCTCCCTAGCGGCGTTCAACTCACATTTTACATTCAAAATATTAGCACTACGGAGCACGATCTTCGTCAGCGTCTCCATATCATAATACTCCAAGTGCATATTGATACCGAAACGGGCACGCAGCGGACTAGTCAGCAAGCCGCTACGGGTCGTAGCGCCAATCAATGTAAACGGAGCCAAATCGATCTGTATCGAGCGAGCGCTTGGTCCTTTATCGATCACGATATCGATCCGGTAATCCTCCATAGCGGAATACAGGTATTCCTCCACGATCGGGCTCAACCGGTGAATCTCATCGATAAACAGGATAACATTGTTATGTTTTTTCATCAATTCGATGAGGTCCTGAAACCGTTCTTCTGCCTGTCCTCTCAAAGTAGTGCCAGAAATGATGTTATTCACGTCCAAAGAAAGAACGATAAAATCATTAAACATTTCAGGGCATCTCTGATTAACAATGTCAGAAGTCAGCTTATACACGATGGAAGATTTACCAACGCCAGGTTTTCCCACAAGGATTACATTGCGTTTTGTTTTCTTCATCATGTTGCGCCAAATTTCTTCACATTCAGCATCCCGTCCAAGAATTTCACAATTCGGATTATCAATAAATTTACTGTTCAAAATTGTTACACATCCTGTAAGAGACGTCGGAATATAAAATTCCTGTTTCATGTTGGAAGTTGCTTCATTGTAGTTCT
>OHUK01000861.1_pt1 | contig 12432 bp, 9 predicted proteins | sample 1579201 | NCBI WGS metagenome assembly OHUK01 (sample SAMEA3879528, study PRJEB24766) | human gut metagenome | biome: human-associated habitat; feature: feces | place: USA | collected 1985/1987 | reverse complement strand
CTACCGTGCTACTAACCGTGTACCGACCTACATTGTCATCGTATGCTCGGCAAGTAAATATGGCGACTACTTCGTAGGGGGCAGAGGAAGCACACTTCACGTAGATGAGTTTAGTTTGGATTATGACTATTGAAAAGAATAAGAAGAAATGAGAAACGGAATATTTAGACATATAGCATTACTTTGTAGTCTGCTTCCTCTCTTTTTGACAGCTTGTCAAGAAGAGGAACAGATGTCTAAAGGCAAAGGACGTCTGATATTGGGGGATGTTGAAATATCAATAGAAGCGGAAACCCGTGCTTTTTCTCTCCCCGAACTTGATAAATCAAATATTATCATAGATATAATCGACCCATTGGGTGATATTATCGAAACTGGTAATTTAGACCATTATAAAAATGGAGTTGAGCTTTTTGCTGCAACCTATACTGTAAAGGCACATTATGGGACAAGACTACAAATGAGTACAACACCTTATTATGAAGGAACTACTTCCATTGTACTTACCGAGAACGAGACTGAAAATGTAAGCGTAACAGTTTCTTTAGCAAATGCTATAATCATTCCTAATATACCTCAAGATTTAATCAGCCACTACAATACCGCTCCTACATTCTATGTAGCATACAACGAAGAAGAAATATCTGTTGCCAATGAAGAAGCACTCTACGTATTACCAGGAGATACCCCCTATATCCTTTCATTAAAAGGACAAAATAAGGCTAATGTTGACATTGTAAAGAATATAGGTAGTTTAAATGTAGAAGCCAAGATGGTTTATAATATAAATTGCAACACCACGTTACCTACATTGACCTTACCGGAACAGCAAAATGGAGCGTGGGCTAAAAGACTTTATATAACTCCTGCAATAGCAAAGGATTCAAAAGGTAATATTATACCGACACCTCAAGGTATTATTTATGAGATAATCTCTGCAAGTACTTCTGATTGGAGCACAGCTACAAGTATACAAAGCAACGATAACCAAGATGAAATCATAATTACCAAACTTACAGAAAATACTAAATATAAAATACGCGCTCGATTAGGTGATAAAATAATAACAACACCAGTAAGTTTCACAACAGAAACTTCTACTGTAATTCCCAATGGTAATTTAGACCAAAGTTCTATTACTGCAGGAGCTGATAATGACAAGTGGGGAGGAGGCGGAGGTCTCTTTGGGAGTAATGGTCGAGGTGCTGTATATGAGTTCTATCCTGACAAGAATGAAACAAATAGTTGGTGGAGAACTAACAATTCAACCAAGTGCCCCAGTAATAAAGGTTATATTTATAGTTGGAGTTCTCGTTCAGGAACTCGACCTGATTCTGATGCAAAGAATGGTCAATGTGCCAGAATAATGACAAGTGGATATGGCATTAAAGGTGGACTATTAACTGCTCCTGGAAGTCCAAGCCATATAGCTATAGGGCGATTGTTTACAGATAAAATTAGCTTTAGTCACAGTTCAAGACCATCTGCATTAGCTTTCTATTATAAATATACCCCTAAAGGCAATGATGCACCTATTATTTCTATAAAAATATATAATGGCGAAGATATAATAGGCGATGCTCAATTAGCGAAGCCTTACCATTCTGAATATCAAGAGGAAAAGGTTTCATTAAATATTAATTACCACGGTAATTTTAGGACTCCGGCGACTCATCTTGAAATAATATTTGAGTCAGGTAGTAATACTGAGGTATCCAAGTTTCATAACAATACTGATGATGCAATGCCTATGTTTATTGGAAGCCAATTATATATTGACGAAGTCGAACTAATTTACGAATAATTAAACCCCAATTATAACAATGAAGAAACTTTTAGCTTTAGCAGGTATTGCGCTGATTGCGGCAGCCTGCACCAATAATGATGAACCGGTACAAGAATGCGGACAGATTAATCTCACTCTGGAAAACTCCACTGCTCCTGAAATCGAAGTAAGCACCCGCACGGTAACAGACCTTACGGAAACGGATGCGAAGGACTACAACATACAAGTCCTCCAAAACGGCAATGTGAAATTAGAGTCAACCAACTTTCTGACCTTTAAGAACACCACCTTCATCTTCCCCATAGGAAGCGGCTACACAGTTACGGCTGAAAGCTGCACGGAAGAGGTTGGACAATCTGCTAATGACGGAGTGGGACAAATGCGTTACTTCGGAACAAGCGCTCCTTTTGAAATCAGAACCAATGAAATAAGCAACGTCAAAGTAACCTGCACTATGGCCAATGCCAAAGTAAGTATTGCCTATGACGAAGTCTTTGCACAGGTATTCAATGGTTATACTGTTGAGGTTTCTACAGAGGCGGAACCTTCACGGATCATCACTTTCGACAGTAACGGCAAATGCAACAGTACATACGATGCAGCGTTTTTTAACATCGACAGTAAAAATCCTAATCTGAAATGCACCGTTTCCGGTACATATAAAGGCAATGTGCGTACAGCAACGCAAACCATTCAGCTTGAAGCGGCAAAATGGTATAAACTGAATATAAAAACCAGCGCCAGCGGCAGAATTGACATGGGAATTTCGGTTGACGACACCGTAGAAGAAAAGCCTCAAGATGTAGAAGTAAATCCTTACTTATAAAACGCAGGATATACCCATTTTACGTTTTCAGCAGCACCATCATCTGTTTGTAATATCAGAATGATGACGCAAGAGCATCCTCCAGCTATTCCACCCTGACAGCATAATTGTGTTTTTAGGGTGGCACAGTTGTGCCATTTAATAGGCACGGTTGTGCCACAAGCTTGGCACAAATATAAATACGCTTATAACTTTCTCAGTGTCAGGACTACCACCTCACTTGATGCAAACAACCGCAGATTCTTACTGGAAGTTCCGATACCGTTTGTTATGATGACAGGTTGCCTCTCGGAATTGGTCCTTATCCCTTTCAGGAAACGCTGCCCGTAACGAGAAGGAACTACAGGAGCATACAGCCCGAACAGCGTTACCTGCCCGCCGTGCGTATGTCCTGCAAGCACAAGGTCGGCATTGGTTATGGGAACATCTTCGGCGTAATCGGGAGTATGCGTCAACAATATAACGAAGTCATCGGGAGAGAGGGAAAGCGTGGGCGACTGCCCGTTCCGTTCAAGATTGAAAGGATTGCGCACCCCGGCTATCACAATCTGCTCACCATTCCGCTTCAAAGTATCCGCTTTATGCTCCAGCAAGCGAATGCCCTGACGCTCCATTTCCTTTAGAATATCATCGTAACAAGTCTCATAATCATTGTTTCCAAGAACGGCATAAGTGCCCAAAGGCGTTTTCACAGCTCCCAATGCCGCAATCACAGCCGGAACATACTCGCAGCCCTCATGCAGGTCGCCGCCTATCAGCAGGGCATCGACCTGCAAATCATTCAACAGGCGGGTGATGTCCTTCAGCCCTTTCTCTTTCAGCAAACTACGGTAGTGCAAATCCGAAACAAAAGCCAGCCGGCAACCGTCGAATGCGGCAGGAACATCACGGTGTGCAAATTCATACTGCCTGACGCGCTTCACATTCTTATATCCGGATGCCGGAAATCCGGATATCCGGACAGAATACTCACCGGGAAGAGGAGAGGTAAAATTACGCGCAGACCGGCACGATGAAAAGAACAGCAATACCGGAAAAGAAAAAAACAGCAGTCTCCCGAACCCTCTATAAAACAGCGCTTGAGCCATAGATTTATCTTTATTGTTTGGTACAACGAATAATTTTACCCGAATAGCAGTGCAAAGATAACAAATCCTTTAACTATCTTTGTAGTATAACTTTCTAAAAGTACGACATGAAAGCAATAGCTACCAACTCGTTCCACGCATGGATACTTGCCGCCCGTCCCAAGACACTGACGGGAGCCGTTATTCCCGTATTGACAGGTTCCGCCCTGGCATTTGCCGATGAAACATTCAACATCATACCGGCGCTGCTATGTGCGCTGTTTGCCTGCGGCATGCAGATTGCCGCCAATTTCATCAACGACCTTTACGATTACCTGAAAGGTAGTGACCGTGCAGACCGCCTCGGCCCCGAACGCGCCTGCGCACAAGGCTGGATTACACCGGGAGCCATGAAAGTGGGAATCGGTGTCATCGTCATTCTATCCTGCATTTCCGGTCTCGGATTGCTATACACAAGTTGGGGAGAACTGCCTCACGGAGGATGGGAACTCATTGTGCTGGGAGTATTCTGCGTAATATTTGCCTTCCTTTATACCACCGTCCTCTCCTATCAAGGTTGGGGCGACTTACTGGTGCTGATATTCTTCGGCTTTGTTCCGGTAGGCGGCACATACTATGTGCAGGCATATACATTCACCCCAAACGTCATCATTGCTTCGCTCATCAGCGGACTGGTAATAGATACCTTATTAGTTGTGAACAATTATCGCGACCGTGATCAGGATGCCCTCAGCGGAAAACGTACGCTCATCGTCCGTTTCGGAGAACCTTTCGGCAGATACCTTTACCTCTGGCTCGGCATCATCGCGACATTGCTTTCCTTCTGGTTTGCCCAAGGCTGGAACTATGCAGGTATCTTCATGCCTTTCACCTACCTTTATTTCCACGTAACTACCTGGAAACGCATGGTAAAGATACGAAGCGGTAAAAAATTAAACAGCATACTGGGCGAGACTTCGCGCAATATGCTGTTTATGGGGATTCTTCTTAGTGTTATAATAGCAATCACTAACCGTTAATCACTAACATCATCTCTTTCCGTACATCTTCTCGTAATAGTGCTGATAATCACCGCTGGTTACTTCTTCCACCCAGTCCTGATTATTCAGATACCACTCGATAGTCTTCACGATACCGTCTTCGAATTTCGTTTCGGGATACCAGCCTAAAGCGGCAGTGATCTTTGCCGGATCAATGGCATATCGCTGGTCATGGCCGAGACGGTCTTTCACGAAGGTTATCAGGTCTTCATTAATCCAGCTGATATCAATCTGACCGTCTTCATCCTTCACTTTCTTCTTCAGAACTTCACGATATTCCGGTTTCTCCGTCATCAATCGGTGGATAGTGGCAATAGTTAACTTCACGATTTCGAGGTTGGTCTTTTCATTATGACCGCCTACATTGTAGACTTCACCTTCTACGCCTTCGCGAACTACCAGGTCGATAGCTTTGCAGTGGTCTTCCACATACAACCAGTCGCGCACATTGCTACCGTCACCATAAACAGGAAGCTTCTTTCCTTCCAGAATATTCTTGATAATCAGCGGAATCAACTTTTCGGGGAAATGATACGGACCGTAGTTATTGGAGCAGCGGGTAATGGTTACCGGCATCTTATACGTATCATGATAAGCCATAACCACCATATCGGCACTTGTTTTGGAAGCACTGTAAGGACTGTGCGGGCAAAGCGGAGTTTGCTCTGTGAAGTATCCTTCGGCACCCAATGAGCCATACACTTCATCGGTAGAAACCTGATGATAGCGTACACCCTTGCGCCAGGTAGGATAACCATTTTCATCCTTACCCGTCACCCAGGCACGACGCGCTGCATCCAGCAGGTTCTGCGTACCCAGAATGTTAGTAACCAGGAAAAGCTGTGGATTTTCAATACTGCGGTCTACATGACTTTCAGCGGCAAAGTTCACCACATAGTCGAATTTGAACTTGGCAAACAGTTCGTCAGCCAATACACGGTCGCAAATGTCACCCTTCACAAAGATACAACGTTCATCATCAATGTCTTTGGCGATGGTACCGAGGTTGCCGGCATAAGTCAAAGCATCCAATATCACAAGCTTGACATCATCATGCTTTGCCAGAATGTGCTTGATATAATTCGCGCCAATAAACCCGGCTGCACCGGTTACGAGATAAGTCTTCATTGATTTATGATTTATAATTTATAATTTATGATTTTCTCAACGGTGAGAATTGGCAAGTTCCATCAGGTATGTACCGTATTCCGTTTTGCCGAGTTGCTCACCAAGACGATATAACTGATCGGCATCTATCCAACCTTTGCGCCAGGCTATTTCTTCGATACAGCTGACGCGGAAACCTTGTCGGTTCTGTATGGTAGCCACAAAGTTGCTTGCTTCCAGCAGACTGTCGCAGTTACCCGTATCAAGCCATGCGAAACCACGGCCGAAGATTTCTACTTTCAGTGTGCCTTCATCCAGATACAAGCGGTTAAGATCGGTGATTTCATATTCGCCACGGGCAGATGGTTTCAAAGCGGCAGCCTTGGCAGTGACAGTAGAGTCATAGAAATAAAGACCGGGCACGGCATAGTTGCTTTTGGGTTGCGCAGGCTTCTCTTCGAGCGAAATGGCTTTGCCGTCGGCATCGAATTCCACCACGCCATAGGCACGTGGGTCCTTTACATAATAGCCGAAGATACATGCGCCTTTTTCTATCGAAGCGGCACGCTTCAACATAGCAGAGAAGCCCTGACCGTAGAACATATTATCACCTAGGATAAGACATCCCGGTTCACCATTTAGAAACTCGGCACCCAGGACAAAAGCCTGTGCCAGTCCGTTAGGTTTCTCCTGTATCTTATAAGAGAAGGACATTCCGAGCTCTTCACCCGTACCGAGCAATTCGCGAAACATGGGTAAGTCACGTGGAGTGGAAATAATCAACACTTCGCGTATCCCCGCCAACATAAGCGTGGAAAGCGGATAGTAAATCATCGGTTTGTCATAAACCGGCATAATCTGCTTGGAAATAGCCTTTGATAAGGGGTAAAGGCGGGTGGCGCTACCACCGGCAAGAATAATTCCTTTCATATTTCAGTTCTTTTTTCGGTTGATACAAATATAGAATAAAATAAGAAGGAGGACCAAGCCCCACGGCTCTCAATTTGCTATTCAAGCCGCAAAGATAATGCAAAGCAAATGTAGTACAAAATAATTTAATTTATTTTTAGGAGCTTTCTCAACCTGCCAACTCTATTACTTCAAGATCCTTGAACACTCCATTGTCAACAATGAAACGGACCATTGTGCGTACCTTATGGAATCCGGAAATACCTGCGGCACCCGGATTGATGTGCAGCATATCCAGTGTTTTGTCATACTTCACCTTCAATATATGAGAATGTCCGCTAATGAAAAGTTTGGGCGGACGCACCAGAATACTTCCCCGTATGGAAGGATCGTAATTGCCCGGATAGCCGCCAATATGTTTTATCAACACTTCGGCACCGTCAATAGTAAAACGATTGATTTGCGGATAGACCTGACGGATGTCTTGCCCGTCAATGTTGCCATACACGGCACGGAAAGGACGGAATGCCGCCAACTTCTGCGCCACTTCCAGCGAACCGATGTCACCGGCATGCCAGATTTCATCACACGTTTCGAAATATTGCAGATACTTTTCATCCCAATATCCGTGTGTATCGGATAATAAACCAACTTTTGTCATCTTTCTTTTGTTTATCTGTGCAAAGGTAACTATATTTGGGAAAATCTTGATGAGTATGGAAAACCAATATCAATATTTTAAACGGGACATTAGTTGGCTGTCATTCAATTACCGTGTTCTGTTGGAAGCAGAAGATGACACCTTGCCTCTGTATGAACGCATTAACTTTATATCCATTTATTCTTCCAACCTGGAAGAATTCTACAAAATACGCGTTGCCGACCATAAAGCTATAGCTACCGGTGCTGCACAAAGTGACGAGGAAACCGTACAGTCTACCATCGAACTGGTGGATGCGATAAACCTTGAAGTAAACCGCCAAATGGAGGATCGTATCCGTATCTACGAGCAAAAGATACTTCCTGCCCTGAAGAAAAATCATATCATTTTCTATCAGAGCCGAAATGTGGAACCCTTCCATCACGACTTCGTACGTCGTTTCTTCCGGGAAGAAATTTTCCCGTTCCTGCAACCTGTGCCAGTGTCCAAGGACAAGGTCATTTCATTTCTGCGCGATAATCGTCTGTATCTTGCCGTCCGTCTTCAACAGAAAGGATTGCCGCCCGGTGCTCCGGGACGTACGCAATATTTCGTAATGAAACAGCCGTACAGCAAAGTTCCACGTTTCATAGAGTTGCCCAAAGTAGGAAACAACTATTATCTGATGTTCATAGAGGATATCATCAAGGCTAATCTGGATGTTATCTTCCCGGGCTATGATGTAGAAAGCAGTTATTGCATCAAAATTTCTCGCGATGCGGATATACTGATAGACGATGCCGCCAACACTTCCGAAATCATCGAACAGGTAAAGACTAAAGTAAAGAAACGCAAGATAGGAGATGTATGCCGCTTTGTGTACGACCGTGCCATGCCGCAGGATTTTCTTGATTTCCTGGTAGACGCTTTCCATATCGACCGCCGCGAGTTGGTTCCGGGAGACAAACACCTCAACCTGGAAGACTTACGCCATTTGCCTAATCCCAACCCCAATATACACCCTATACGGAAGCCGCAACCGATGAAACTGACCTGCCTTGATGAACGGGAATCCATATTCCGCTATGTGGAGAAAAAGGATTTGCTACTACATTATCCTTACCATTCATTCGAACATTTCATCCACTTCCTGTACGAAGCCGTACACGAACCTACCGTACGTGAAATCATGGTAACACAATACCGGGTTGCCGAGAACTCAGCTGTAATCAACACTCTGATAGCCGCCGCACAGAATGGCAAAAAGGTTACTGTTTTTGTGGAACTGAAAGCCCGCTTCGACGAAGAAAACAATCTTGCCACTGCTGAAATGATGAAAGCTTCGGGCATTAATATCATATATAGTATTCCTAAATTAAAGGTACATGCCAAGGTTGCCCTCGTTCTTCGGCGCGACGCAGAAGGGAAAAAACTAACCAGTTATGCCTATATCAGCACCGGTAACTTCAATGAAAAGACTGCTACGCTCTACGCAGACAGTGGTCTATTTACCTGTAACCGGATCATCGTGAACGATCTGTACAACTTGTTCCGTACCCTGCAAGGTAAAGAGAATCTGAAGTTCCACCGCTTACTGGTAGCCCGTTTTAACCTGATACCGGAACTGAACCGTCTGATTGATCATGAAATGGAGCTGGCGAAAAAAGGAAAAGCCGGTCGCATCATACTAAAGATGAATGCACTGCAAGATCCTACCATGATAAACCGTCTGTATGAAGCCTCGCAAGCCGGTGTAGAAATAGACCTGATCGTCCGTGGCATCTGCTGCCTGATACCGGGGCAAACATACAGTCGTAACATTCGTGTCACACGTATTGTGGATACATTTCTGGAACACGCACGTATATGGTATTTCGGTAATGGAGGAAATCCGAAACTATTCCTCGGCTCACCGGACTGGATGCGGCGTAACCTGTACCGTCGCATCGAGGCCGTCACCCCCATACTGGACCCGGATGCAAAGCAGGAACTGATAGATATGCTTTCTATCCAGCTCTCAGATAAGCGTAAAGCCTGTTTTGTAGATGAGAATCTGCGTAACTGTTGGAAATCAGCTCATCCACAAAAGGAAAAAGTACGTTCACAATATACTTTTTATGAATACCTGAAGGAGAAGACTGAATAGTTTTGTAACATCTATGTAATATGTATGACATTTCTCTGCAACACGATTTACGTTCCTTTGCAGCCAGAAATAAAATACATTATTATGGAAACTATTTATCTATGCATTGTCATCTTCCTGTTCGTCCTTGCGGTGTTCGACCTCATTGTGGGCGTCAGTAATGATGCAGTCAATTTTCTTCAATCGTCAGTCGGAGCAAAGGCTGCTTCTTTCAAAACCGTACTGTTTATCGCCGGTTTAGGCGTATTCATCGGTGCAGCGTTGTCCAATGGAATGATGGACATCGCCCGGCACGGTATCTATCAACCACAGCATTTCTACTTTGCCGAAATCATGTGCATCCTACTTGCCGTAATGCTGACGGACGTTGTGCTGCTGGACGTCTTCAACACAATGGGTATGCCGACTTCCACTACCGTATCCATGGTATTCGAGTTACTCGGAGGTACATTCGCATTGGCACTGATCAAGGTGCAAGGCAGTGATACGCTGGGACTTGGCGATCTCATCAATACAGACAAAGCACTATCCGTCATTATGGCAATCTTCGTTTCTGTCGCTATCGCTTTCTTCTTCGGTATGCTGGTACAATGGCTGGCACGCGTGGTGTTCACTTTCAACTACAAGAAGAAAATGAAATACAGCATCGGGATATTCGGAGGTATCGCCGTTACGTCCATCATCTATTTCATGCTGATAAAAGGTTTGAAGGACAGCTCATTCATGACCCCCGACAACAAACAATGGATACAGGACAACACAGTTATGCTGATCGGTTTCTGTTTTATATTTTTCACGATACTCATGCAAGTACTGCACTGGCTCAAAATCAATGTATTCAAAGTAGTGGTTTTGTTGGGTACTTTCGCCCTGGCTCTCGCTTTTGCTGGCAATGACCTTGTAAACTTCATAGGTGTACCTTTAGCCGGATATTCTTCTTTCATCGACTTTACCACTAATGGAGCAGGCAGTTCGCCGGACGGTTTCCTGATGTCCTCACTTCTCGGTCCCGCCAAAACACCCTGGTATTTTCTCTTCGGAGCAGGTATCATCATGGTATACGCTCTCTGCACTTCTAAAAAAGCACATAATGTAATCAAGACTTCCGTCGACCTTGCCCGCCAGGATGAAGGAGAAGAGAACTTCGGAAGCACGCCGATTGCCCGCACACTGGTACGTTTAAGTATGACAATGTCCAATAATATTTCTAAAGTGATGCCCGAAGGTATGAAGAGTTGGCTCGACACCCGCTTCCGCAAAGACGAGGCCATCCTTGCCGATGGTGCTGCATTCGATCTGGTTCGCGCTTCAGTAAACTTGGTATTGGCAGGTCTGCTCATTGCATTGGGTACTTCATTAAAATTACCTCTTTCCACCACTTATGTGACTTTCATGGTTGCCATGGGTACTTCCCTCGCCGACCGTGCCTGGGGACGTGATTCGGCGGTATTCCGCATTACGGGTGTGATTTCCGTGATCGGCGGCTGGTTCATTACGGCCGGTGCGGCTTTCGTGGCGACGTTCCTGCTCGCGCTCGCTATCTATTACGGCGGTACGATCGCTATGGTCGTGGTCGTAGCGCTGACGATTCTCTTCCTGATACGCAGCAATATCCGCTACCGCCGGAAGATGAAGGCCGAGCACGATGATGTTTTCAAGGGGATGATGACTTCCCGCGACAAGGCCGAAGTGTGGACGTTGCTCCGCCGACATATGACCGAGTCGCTCATGGCATCGGTAACGTTCGCCGAATCGACCTTCCGTCAGATTACCGACGGTTTGCTGAAGGAGGATATCAAGAGCCTGCGCAAAGCTGAACGGGCGCTCGGAGGAGAAAAAGACCTGCTCAAGCGGGTGCGTCGTCGGCAGATGCTCGCCATGCGCCGTATCGACCGCAACCTGGCGCTCGAAAAGAACACCTGGTTCCACACGGCGAGCAATGCTTCCGAGCAACTTTATTACTGTCTCAAACGTCTTTGCGAGCCGTGCAAGGAGCATGTCGGCAATAACTTCAACCCGATGCCTAAAGTTTATTTGCGGGAGTTCCTGCCCATTCGGACCCGGATTTTCAACCTGATGGTCGAGATTCGCCGCATGATGGAGCAGAACGACTATTCGGATATCGAGAATGTGCTGATCGAAGCCGAAGGATTGCGCGAATCCATTTCGACCGAGCGCAAGACCCAGATGTATCGGGTGCAGGAGGAGGGTAACAGCCTGCATGTTTCGCTCGTCTATTTGATTACGCTGCAAGAGTCTCAGGAATTGGTCGATACGTTGCGTCAGTTGCTGAAGGCTTGTAATAAGTTTACCAAATAAGTAATAAGTCGTATTTTGAACCTGCGATAGACAAAAACAGTGTTATTTGCACTGTTTTTGTCTATATTTGCGAAGCACGAGATGTTTCGAAGATGTCTAAATGGGTTTTAATCAATGTATTATACCTGTGTCTCGTATCTGACGACAAGATGAAAAGAGAATAGAGTTGCCTATGGAGAATTTTACCCGCAGAGTGGCCGGATGGCTTCTGTTATGCCTTGCGATGAGTGTGTCGTTGTCCGCATCGGCACAGCAACCTCCGGTGGAAAGGTCGGATGTGGAAACGGTGCCTGTGCAGGACGATCCGGAAGAGATGGTCGTCGTCTCCCCGGACGTCGGCTCCGTCGCCCGCGCCCGCACCTTCGCCCAGAAGCTGCACATGAACCTCGCCATCGTCGATAAGCGCCGCCAGAAGGCCAACCAGTGCGAGGTCATGAACGTCATCGGCGACGTTGAGGGCAAGGAGTGCATCCTCTTCGACGACATGGTGGACACCGGCGGCAGCTTTTTGATATTTTCCTCCACGCGGCTGATGGTCTCCTCGCCGGCTCCCGGCAGCAACTGAAGCAGG
>OHUK01000857.1_pt1 | contig 12462 bp, 8 predicted proteins | sample 1579201 | NCBI WGS metagenome assembly OHUK01 (sample SAMEA3879528, study PRJEB24766) | human gut metagenome | biome: human-associated habitat; feature: feces | place: USA | collected 1985/1987 | reverse complement strand
TGAATTAAAAGCGGGGTGATGTGATTGCATGTAAATAATATTATAAGACTTGTATACAGGAGTATTACAAAGAAACTGTTTGTGACGGTAATGCTTTTTTGTATTAATTTTATTTCTTTTTATATGGTTGATATAGTTGCAACTTCATATTTTGGTACAAAATATGCAATAAATGAAACGACAAAAATGTTTTCCAGTGATATAAATAATATTAATTATGTATGTGCAGGAGGAACTGATGCAACATATGAGGATGGCAGGAAATTAACCGAGTATGTAGAAAAGCTTGATGAAGTTGAGAAAAGCGGATATTTTTCGGAAGGAGTGGCACAAGGTTTAGATAATGATTTGAGAATTCCTGTTGTTATTGCAGACACAAAAATACAACAAATCGGTAATTTAAAATTGAGCAATAAATTAAAAGAGGCAATGCAGAATGTGCCACAGGGTTATCAGTGCATGCTGCTTGGATATAATTATAAAAATAAAGTTTTCTAGTACATCGTTTCGTAAATAACTATACCAATCGCGTAGGATGCGGATTCGAGTGTGCTGGTATAAAAACGCAGGCGTAGCGGGCTACGCTGAGGCTTTTAGGCCTGTGCAATCAGATTCGCAGACAAGTGAGTGGTATAGTTATTTCGAAAACGATGTACTAGCTCTCTATTTTTTCGAAAATGCGCAGCTTTGCGCTTTTCGCTCTGGAATTTGTCTCCATCTCTTCCTCGGTCGGAAGAATCGGTTTGCGGGTCACAACATGTCCCCGGCTCGTTTTACCGCACACGCACACCGGAAATTCCGGCGGACAGGTGCAGCCGGTGGCCAACTCCTGCATGGTTTTCTTAATGATGCGGTCCTCCAGCGAGTGGAAGGTGATCACGCAAAGTCTTCCACCCGGTGCAAGATGCGCAAAAATGGTATCCAGCCCCTCTTCCAGTGCGTCCAGCTCATGGTTTACCGCAATGCGCAGTGCCTGGAAGGTGCGGCGGGAGGGGTTTTTGTTCTTCCGGCGCTCCGCCGGGGGCATGGCGCTGGCCACGATATCCGCCAGCTGCAATGTCGTTTCAATGGGGGCAGTTTCCCGGGCTTCCACGATCCTGCCCGCGATCTGCCAGGCGAAGGGCTCCTCGCCGTAATCCCGCAGGATGCGGGCCAGCTCCTCCCGGCTCTCGCTGTTCACGAGATCTGCGGCAGTCTCACCCTCCTGGCTCATCCGCATGTCCAGCGGGGCATCTGCCCGGTAGGAAAAACCCCGGGCCGCGTCATCCAGCTGATGGCTGGACACGCCCAGATCCAGCAGCGCGCCGTTGATCGTTTCAATGCCCAGCTGCTCCAGCGCCTGTCCCGCATAGCGGAAATTGATCTGCACCACGGTGGCAGGCAGCCCGGCCAGACGGGAACGCGCGGTCTGCACCGCGTCCGGGTCCTGATCCAGCGAGATGAGCCTGCCGCCCTGTTCGCCGTTCAGCCGCAGGGCGATCTGGCGGGAGTGTCCCGCGCCGCCCGCCGTGCCGTCCAGATAGGTGCCCGCCGGATCAATGGCAAGCCCCGTCAGGCACTCGTTCAGCAAAACGGGGATATGCTCAAACGAGGCCGGGTCAAAGGGCTGCTGTTCTTCAAAGGCCATTGGCACGGCCTCCTTTCTCGGTTTTAGTTTTTTGCATCAGAGGTGCAGTTTGCGCAGCCGCTCGGCGCGCTGGTCGTTGGTCACGGCGGCGCGGCGGGCGTTCCAGACTTCGGTGGCCCAGATCTCAGCATGGTTGCGGTTGCCGATGATGGTCACGTCCTTTTCCAGCCCGGCGTAGGCGCGCAGTTCTGCGGGCAGCAGGATGCGTCCCTGCTTGTCCGGTGCCACCTCGCAGGCGGTGCTGAACAGGTCGCCGGAGATAGCCCAGCTGTCCATCAGCTCATCACTTTCCAGCTTGTCCGCCAGCCGCTGGACTTCCTCCATGGGCAGTGCGAACAGGCAGCTGTCCACCCATTCCAGCACCACGAAACTCTCGCCCATGGCATCGCGGAATTTTGCGGGGAAGTTCAGCCGCCCCTTGGCGTCGATAGTGTAATCATAACGGCCAAAAAACACGCGCTGTTCCCCCTTTCAGGGGCGTTTTCAGGGCATGCGCCCTACTTTTACCCACTTTGCCCCACCGATACATCTTTATTGTAGCAAATCAAGTTCGTGAATGCAAGGGTTTTCGGGCGGCTTTTTGCCGCAAAAATCCACAAAAAAAGTCCCTGTGAGCCGTCATTTTTGCTCACAGGGACTGCATTTTCCGCAATCTGTGGAATTTGTGTGGAAAGTTGACCGTTATCAGCCGTTTTTCTTGGCGTTCTGGCGCAGGCTGGCACGGATATTTTTGACCTGTGCGGCGTTTTCCACCATGGTGTCCTCGGTGGTGCGCAGCATATTCTCGCAGTAGTCGGTCACGGTCTGGCGCAGGGTGCGTGCCTCGGTCTGGGCTGCGGAGGTGATCTCAGAAGCGCGCTGCTGGGCGGCCTTGACGATCTCGGCGTCACTGACCAGAATGCGGGCGCGCTCCTCGGCCTTTTTCACGATGGCCTGTGCCTGTGCGTTGGCGCTGTCCACGATCTGCGCCCGGTCGTTCACGATCTGCTGGGCCTGCCGCAGCTCGCCGGGCAATGCCGCCCGCACCTCGTCCAGATAATCCCGGATCTGCTCCACATCCACGATGCGCTTGCCGCCGGAAAGGGGCACATTTGCGCTCTCTTCCAGTGCATCCTCAATGGTATCCAAAAGCTCGTTCACGTTCATAAGGCTTCTCCCTCCTGCTCAGCGGCGGACTGCATGGGCTTTGTGTACTTCCACAGCAGCACCTTGCCGTATTTATACTGCTTCTGCAGGGTCAGACTGCCCGCCTGCGCGGGCAGCACGATGCCTGTTTCGCTCTCGCACAGCACGATGCCGCCCGGAGCAACGCACTTTTCCACGGCGGGCAGGATCTTTTCCAGCGTACCGCCACGGAAGGGCGGGTCCAGCAGCACCAGATCGAACTGCTCCCGGCAGGCCGATAAGAACCGCGCAGCCTCGCCGATATTCACCCGGCTGCGGTCGAACACGCCGCAGGCCTTGCAGTTGCGCATCACGATGCTTACGGCCTCCCGGTTCTCGTCCAGAAAGACGCACCGGGCCGCACCCCGGCTGAGCGCCTCGATGCCCAGCTGGCCGCTGCCGGCATACAGATCCAGCACCCGTGCCCCGGGCAGGTCGAACTGTACGATGCTGAACATCGCCTCCTTCACCTGCGAGAGGGTGGGGCGGGTGACATCGGTGCCGGGCAGTGCTTCCAGCCTGCGGCCCCGGGCTTCTCCTGCGATCACGCGCATGATGTTACCTCCTTGCCGTAGCTGCCGCCCCCGCGGCAGCCAGTTTGAACTTTTTCGTATCCTTTATTATCTCCCAACTGCATAGCATTGTCAAGAGCCCGCATTGCGCTGCGGGCGGCTTTGTGCTACAATCATAGCAGCAATATTGCGCATTTTACGGCGCATTTCAGCAAAGGAGAGTATACAGCATGAAAGTTCTGCTCATCAACGGCAGCCCCCACGAGAAGGGCTGCACCTACACCGCCCTTTCCCTTATTGCCGGGGAGCTGAAGGCACAGGGCATCGAGACCGAGATCCTGCACGTCGGCGGTCAGCCGGCGGAGTCGTCAACGAAGCCATCGAGAAGGCCAAGACCGCCGATGCCTTCGTATTCGGCAGCCCGGTGCACTACGCCTCCGCTGCGGGCAACATGGCCAGCTTTATGGACCGTCTGGCCTACGCAGGCGGCAAGTATCTGGCCTACAAGCCTGCCGCCGTCTGCTGCTCTGCCCGCCGCGCCGGTACCACCTCCACCCTTGACCAGCTGGTCAAATACCCCCAGTTCTTCCACATGCCGCTGGTCAACGGCTCCTACTGGGCCATGGTGCACGGCTCCAACCCCGAGCAGGTACTGCAGGACGCCGAGGGCTGCGCCGTGATGCAGGAACTGGGCCGCAACATGGCATGGCTGCTGCACTGCATCGAGGCCGGTAAGGCCGCAGGCATCGACCACCCGCAGAACCCGCCCCGCCCCATGACCAACTTTATCCGCTAAAAAAGCGCACAAAAGACCGGAACTGCTCTGCCCCTGAAGGGCAAGGCCGTTCCGGTCTTTTTATTGGGTCTGCTTTTCTGTTACGCGCAGCTTATGCCGCCACGTTCAGGTTTGCGTTGGGTGCCTTGAAGTCCACCGTGCGCACAGCAGGCTGGCCGCTGGCGTCCGTCCACTGCACACGCAGGGTATAGCCGCCGCGCTTTACCTTGACGGTAAAGTGGCCGTTTGCGTCCGTGGTGGTCTGTGCTGCCACATTGCCGTTCTTCAGCACCTGCACGGTAGCATTTGCCACCGGCTGGTCTGCCAGCTTCACAGTGCCTTCCACCTTGACCGGCATCATCAGCGCCACACCGGCTACCGCCGCCACGGCTGCTACGCCGCCGATCAGGATAATGGCCGCGCCGCCGCCGTCATCACCGGAAGAGGGCTGGTCAGGCTGACCCGGCTGGTTCGGTTTGTCCGGCTGGCCGGGATCGACCGGTGCATCATCCTGTGCGCAGGCGACCACATAGGTCATCTCTGCTGCGTTTGCCGCCGTAATAAACGGCACAGTCAGCTCGCCATCGGCATCTGCTGTGATCTGGTTGATGTAGATCAGGTTGTCCGCATTCAGCGGGTCACTGCCGGAGCGGCTGACAAGCACCACGTACTCCTTGCCCGCCTTGGCATTAGCAAAGGTAGCTTGGAACTTGCTGTCCGAAGCGGAAGCCGCACCGGTGGTAATGGAGTTTTCGGAGGCGGTGGAGGTGGGAAGGATATCGCCATCGGTGCAGTGGAAATTGAAGTGAAGCGGCGCATTTCCCTGATCCCAATCAAATCCGTTGTGCTGCCCGATCTTGACCGCAGCCCATTGCGCCTTTGTTCCAGTGTAAATCACTTCCGTCAAGTTCTCTGTATAATAGAGGGCATCGTCACTCAGTTCGGTGATGCTTGCCGGAATCTGTAGGCTGTACAGCTTTCTGCAACCTCCAAACGCATACTTTCCGACGGTCGTGACTCCCTCCGGAATGACCGCACTGGTCACTTTTTCGCAGTGCGTAAAAGTATACCTTCCAATCTTTGTGATTCCATTCGGTATTGTTATGTTCTGCAAATTATAACAATTAAAAAATGCATACTCTCCAAGTTCTGTCAACTGTGTCGGCATTGTAACCTGCTCCAACTTGTAGCACTTAGCGAATGCATCTTCTCCAATTCGTCTCACACTTTCTGGTAAAGCGATTTTCTTCAGGCTATTGCAGTCCTCAAAAGTTTTATTTTCAATGTTCTGTATACCATTCGGAACATTGATACTGTTCAGGCTCGTGCAGTTTCTGAATGCGGCGGATCCGATTGTTGCAACGCTGTCTGGCAGATTCACCGTTTCCAGCGCCGTGCACCACCCAAAAGCATCCATACCAATTTGCTTCACACCTACTGGAATTGTCACGCTCTGCAACGCACTACAGTAATAAAAAGTGCCCTTTTCGATTTGAATAACATCTGCCGGAATTTCGGCGTACTTCAATTGCAGACAGTTTCTGTATGCATACTCTCCAATGCTTGTAACCTTAGATGGGATTGTAGCATTCGACCAGTTCTTGCAACCATCGAATGCATTCTTACCAATTTCGGTCACCGTATCCGGCAGTACGATCTCCGTCAGAGCTTCGCAGTCCTGGAAGGTACCATCGCCGATCTTGGTCGTTCCGTCCGGCACCACGATTTTTAGCGTCAGCTTTTTGCATCCGTTAAAGGTATTTTTGCACTCCATGCCAGTGATGCCTGCAGGCAGATTCAGATTTTCCAGATTGAGGCACCGATTAAACGCACTCTCGCCAATGCTGGTAACACTTTCTGGTACTTTAACGGTGGTCAAACTCGTGCACCCGGAGAATGCATAGGCACCAATTTTCGTCACACCATCCGGCAGCTGCACTTCTGTCAGCTGCGAGCACCCACTGAACATGGATGCCGTATCCATCGTGGTGATCTGTACAGGAAGCTCAACCTTTTTCAGCGCAGAGCAGTGGTAAAAAACTGCCAAGCCTATTGCAGATACCGTTTGCGGCAATACTGCCTCGGTCAGCTTATAGCAACTGTGAAAGCAGCGTGCGCCAATCTCCCGGACGCCTTCCGGGATGGAAACGCTTTCCAGTGCATAGCAATCACAGAATGCCTGCACTCCAATGGTTTCCATGCCTTCCGGCAGAACTACCTCTTTCAGGCTTGCACAACCCTTAAACGCATTCGATATAACGCTTGTCACACCCGGCTTTACAACCGCTTTCTTTACTGCCACAGAACGGTTTGCCCAATTTTTGTCGGACGCGCCCATTGCACCCTGTCCACTGATCGTCAGCAATCCGTCTGTTGTCAGCGTCCAGGTCACATTTTCACCGCAGGTGCCGCTTTCTGCCAGAACACCATCTGAACAATGGATTTTTGCCTTCTGCAGTGCTTCGTTTTGCGCAGCAATCGCAACCGCTGTCCAGTCTTCAACGCTTCCTGCATAGTACACATCGGTCAGCGCTATACAATTTAAAAATGCTGCTTCGTCAATTTTTACCACTTTATCTCCGAATGTGACCATGGTCACATTCGTGCAGTTTGCAAAGGAGTACGCTCCAACCTGGGTGATCCCGGACCTGACCACGATCCTGTTGATGTCCTCGCGGGAATCGTACCACGGAGGCAGATTAACCGCTTTATCATATCCTGCCAGAACTTCTGCGTTGTTAATCGTCAGAATACCGTTTTTCAGCGTATAGCCTTTTTGCTGCTGGTCCGGGTTATCTGGCTCTGTGGTTCCAGGGTTTCCGCCGGTCGAACCTTGTTCCAGGTCGATGTTCACTGTAGTTCCGCGGGACAGCTTGATCGTCTTTACAAATTCCATGCTGCCCTTATTGGCAGTGATCCGATATTCTCGCTCCGGAAGATAGACCGTACTGTTTCCGTCTGCATCCAATGTCGTTTCGGTATAAAGGCTCGATGTGTCAGAATCATTCGACTGAATCTTCACAGTTGCACCTGCACCCGCTTTGCCCGCTTTCAATGTCAGACGGTATTTTACATGAGGACACTCGCCCCAGCCAAAATCACCGTAGTCTGCTGAAGCGTATGCCTTGCCAAAGCTATGGGAGAAAGGCGTTATCTCTATCTTTGGCTCATAGAGCAAAATCTTTAAGCTTACGCCAAGCGTTATTTTAAATTCCAATTCTCCCTCATAGCAATTTTTACAGCCATGAATTTCATCCAGACCTGTCCCCTGATCTCCCAATCGCTCTTCTGCAGAAAGTTCAAATCCGGCTTCCGCTTTGAATTTCAGCTTTACCAGACTTACCTTGCCTACGCCAAGCTCTGCTTTGGGAGCCATATCAAAGCCCAGATAGATCGATCCGCTCAACTTGAAGTTGATGCTTGTAACAGGTGCCTCACTGATATCCTGCGTGCCATCTTTTTGGCTCCATTCAAAGCCGATCATCTGAGTACTGTCCATTTTAAAGGCCACAGATGCATTTGCCTTGAACACCATTTGCGGCTCAAATCCTACCGAAAGACACCCATAGACAGGAAGAGTTATCTTCGGGAATTTCAGAAGCTCTCCTTTGTATTCGACCGCGCCCTCAAGCTCAAATTTCTCTGTCATCGGGAAGGACAGTGAAACCATTTTATTGTCGTCGCAGAGCCGGAGCTTTAACTTGATTGCCGCTTTGATCGACACCGTTCCCTCAACCGAACCGGAAACAGGTTTTTCTTCCGAATCCTCATCTTTCCCGTCATCCGTTGAAATTTTGAAAACGTGACTAAACTCTGCTTTTCCTTCCCAATCGTTTGTGCTATCCAGCGTTTCTATCTCTTGTGTTCCAATATAGGACACCTTGCCGTCCCCGGTCTCCGTATCCACAATTGCTTTATCCGTTGTGTTCTCGCCATCCATTTTCAGAATACTAAACACATCTTCCAACTGAAAATCCTCGTCACCATAAATCGTGACTGTGGTTCCGTTGATTTCAAAATCTGCAACATGCGCAATAATAAGGTTATTTTCGCCATATTTATAAACAATGATATTACCTTGCTTCAGGTTCCGGAGCTCTGTACTTGCGTTTTCGAACTGGTATATCTGGTTTTCACTGTCGTCCAGAACAACAATATTTTCCCCTGCACCGTTTTCCGGTTCATCCTCTTGAAGAAGTATAACGCCTTGCTTCACAACACCAAAGTTCGTGGTTCTGTCATCATCCAAATTGACCGCCCGTGCTGAATCAAAATCATCGATCGTAGCACCCTCCAGCTCTTCCACGTTTTCTGTGTAAAACGCATTTGTGTACTCCTTGCAGAGTGGTGCATGATCTTCCTTGTCCAGAAGGAAACCTTTCACAGTATAGTGTTCCGGTATTTCTCCACTCAACGGAACTTCTACTATACTGCTTGCCGTGTTGTCCGGTGTTGCCTGTACCGCCACTGTTCCGCTAGCGATCATTTCCTGTTCGCTATCATCCGTATAGATGCCCACCACAAGGTTTGCGTCTTTTTTCACGATGTATTTCACCATGGCGGTACTGCCGTTCATGGTGATCTCAATGACGCGGCTTTCCGATGAGAGATCACTCCCGTTCTCTCCGTCCATCCCCAGGCCATTCACCAGCAGCTGACCAAAGCTGTTGGTCGCATTTACGGACACATTGGAGGTATCCACCTCAGCCTGTCCGGTCTGCTCCTGTTCCGTTTGGGCATAGGCTGCCTGCAAAAACGGGTCAGACGCAATGGCTTTTGCCGTTTCCTCGTCCAGCTGGGGCGAGGAAGTCTCGTCGGTTTCTTCCACTGCAACAATGGATGCCGCATCGCTGTCCGCAGCCGCAAAAGCAGCCGCAGGCGCAATGTTCAGCGCCATTGCCAATGTCAGAAACACCGCAAGGATTCGTTTCATGGTTCATAATTCCTTTCTATTTTATTTGCACCGGAAGCACACCCTTATACTTCCGTTTTTTATTGTACCGCTTTTTGCGGCATTTTCAGCCCCTTTTTCCCCTTCCTTTTATTTTTTGGATAGTTGCACAATCTTCACCCCGCATTTCTTGGGCAACCTGTCAGCGGCAGCTTTCGCGCACTGCAAAATTTCTGCTGTTCCGGCACAAAAGGGGCGTGAATGCTTTTTTCGTTCATAACTTTGTGATACCATACCTCTATAAGCATATCACTCAGACGGAGATCCTGCTATGGAACACTACGATTGGAACGAGGGCTGGCTGTTTGCCCCCACCTTTGACCCGGCGCTAGTGCGCCCGGAGTGCCCGGAGCTTTCCCTTACCCCGGTGCGGCTGCCGCACACGGTCAAGCCTCTGCCCTATAATTATTGCAATGAAAACGACTACCAGCGCCTGTGCGGCTACCGGCGGGAGTTTTTTGCGCCCAAGGAGTGGCTGGGCCGCACCGTGCTGCTTACCTTCGGGGCGGTGGCGCACGACGCCACCGTGTTCTGCAACGGGCGGCGGGTGTTCCACCATGGCTGCGGCTACACCGCCTTTACGGTAGACCTGACCGGCGCGCTGCGTCTGGGGCAGAAAAACGTGGTGGCTGTGCGCTGCGACTGCCGGGAGGATCTGAACGTCCCGCCCTTCGGCGGACAGCTGGATGCGCTGACCTACGGCGGCATCTACCGCGCCGTCAGTCTGGATATCAAGGAGCCCGCCTACCTGCGGGACGTGTTCATCGAGGCCAAGGCCGAGGGCGATTTCCGCATCTACACCGCCACCGTGGGCGAGACGATCGGCTGCACCCTGCAGGCCGAGATCCGCAGCCCCGCCGGGAGCCGGGCGGTGTACAGCGGCGAGCTTTCTCTGCCCATCACCGGCACGCTGAACAACGTGCACCCGTGGAGCCTGGAGCACCCCACCCTGTACACCCTGACCGTGCGGCTCATCCGCCCCGGCACCGGCGGTCTGCCCGACCGGGTGCTGGACGAAAAGACCGTGCGGTTCGGCTTCCGCACCGTGCAGTTCGTGGCAGGCGGGCTGTACCTGAACGGCCAGCGGGTGGAGCTGCGGGGCCTGAACCGGCATCAGAGCTACGCCTATCAGGGCTATGCCATGCCGGACAGCATTCAACAGCTGGATGCCCAATTGTTGAAAAAGCAGCTGGGCTGCAACGCCGTGCGCACCAGCCACTACCCCCAGAGCCCGGCTTTTCTGGATGCCTGCGATGAGCTGGGCCTGCTGGTGTTCGTGGAGATGCCCGGCTGGCAGCACATCGGGGATGAAGCCTGGCAGGCCCAGGCATTGCAGAACTGCCGCGAGATGGTCTGCCAGTGCCGCAACCACCCCAGCGTGTTCCTGTGGGGCGTACGGGTGAACGGCAGTTCCGACAACGAGGCCTTTTACAAGCGCACCAACGAAGCCGTCCATCGGCTGGACCCCACCCGCCCCACGGCGGGCAGCCGCAGCACCCGCAAAAGCCAGCTGCTGGAGGACGTGTACGCCTACAACGATTACTCCTACTCCGGCCGCGGCCCGGGCTGCGAGCCCCGGTCTGCCGTTACGCCTGACCTGCGCAAGGGCTACCTCATCAGCGAGTTCGGGGGCCAGCAGTTCCCGGCCAAAGCCTTTGACGACGAGCCGCACCGGCTGGCACAGGCTCTGCGCCACGCCGCCGTCCTCAACGATGCCATTGCCCAGCAGGGCGTGGCCGGTGCCCTTGGCTGGTGCATGGCCGATTACAACACCCACCGCGAGTTCGGCAGCGGCGACCGCATCTGCTACCACGGCGTGATGGACCTGTTCCGCAACCCGAAGCTCTCTGCCGCCGTCTACGCCAGCCAGAAAACGCCCCGCTCCCCTTCGGACGTGGTGTTCGAGGTCTCTTCCAGCATGGCGCTGGGTGACCACCCCGGCGGCTTTGCCGGGGCCTGCTGGGTGTTCACCAACGCCGAGAGCGTCCGCCTCTACCGGGGCAACGATTTCATTGCCGAGTTCACCCCCGACCGCCGGGGCCGCTTTGCCGCCCTGCCCCACCCGCCCATCGAGATCCAGGATTTCGTTGGCTCCCTGCTGGAAAAGTATGAGGGCCTTGACCAGAGCACGGCCCCGCAGGTGGCGGCCATCCTCAACGAGATGCGCCGGGACGCGCTGAACCTTTCGCCTCTCTCCCGGGCGCGGATGCTCTCCCTGCGGCTGAGCGCAAACGACCTGCTCCGGATGTACTACAAATACATCGGCGTGCTGGGCGGGCCGTCCAGCGTCTACCGGTTTGAGGCAGTCTGGCACGGGCGCACCGTCCGCACCGTGGTCAAGGAGCCGGTGCAGTCGGTCCGGCTGGAATGCGTGGTGCACAACCCCATCCTGACCGACGGCCCCACCTGGGACTGCGCAGCGGTCAGCCTGCGGGCCATCGACCAGAACGGCAACCTGCTACCCTACTGCGGTGAGGCCGTTCAGCTCAGCGTGGAAGGCCCGGTAAAGATCCTGGGCCCGGCCATCGTCCCCCTGCGGGGCGGCATGGCGGGCACCTACCTTGCCACCACCGGTGAAGCAGGCCGTGCCGTGCTGCACTGCCGGATGGAGGGCGCGCTGGATGTAGAGGCCGCCCTGACCGTGCGCAAGCGCTCCGGTGCAGAGAATGCCAATTAAATTTCGTCCTTTCATGGTAGATTTGCAATCTGTTCAAAGTTTTATCATGGTTGGCTGATATTCTATTGTTGTGAACAATCAAACGCCCTCTCTGTCCATGCGTCCGCGTGGCTGAGAGGGTTATTCTTGAGGACAAAGGACCGGAAATCTATGAGAGAGAAACTTCGTCAGTTTATGATCGGCCGCTATGGCACCGATGGCCTGAACCAATTCCTGAGCATTGCCTCGCTGGCGTTGCTCCTCATCGCCATCATCAGCCGGGTCAACCTGTTCACCTATCTGGGCGCGGCCCTGCTGATCTTCTGCTACTACCGCACCTTCAGCCGGAACATCTCCAAGCGCACCGAGGAGAACTACAAGTTCTACACCCTGAAGGACCGGGTGGACAACAAGTTCAAGGGCTGGAAAGAGCAGTGGGCCAACCGCAGGGTCTATCACTACTACCGCTGCCCCCAGTGCCGCCAGAAGCTGCGCGTTCCCCGGGGCCGGGGCCGCATCCAGATCTCCTGCCCCCGCTGCGGCACCCAGTTCATCAAGAAGAGCTAACGTATGTTTGGATATGTCATCCCGAATCAGGCCGCGCTGGACGACGAAGCCAAGGCCCGCTACCGCACGGCCTACTGCGGCCTCTGCCGCCGCATCGGTGCGCTCCACGGCCTGCGGGGCCGTCTGACGCTGAGTTACGATTTGACGTTTCTGGATCTGCTGCTTTCCAGCCTCTACGAGGGCGAGAGCGAGTGCGTCACCGGCAGCGGC
>OHUK01000856.1_pt1 | contig 12463 bp, 12 predicted proteins | sample 1579201 | NCBI WGS metagenome assembly OHUK01 (sample SAMEA3879528, study PRJEB24766) | human gut metagenome | biome: human-associated habitat; feature: feces | place: USA | collected 1985/1987 | reverse complement strand
CTTCCGGCGGGCGCAGCAATGACCGCCGTTCCAACAATAACAACAACAGCCGCCCCCGCCGGGAGCAGAACGCCCCGGCCCGCGGCAGCAATGCCCAGCCGAAGTTCGACCCCCACTTTGTGAGCGCCCCGGAGGCCACCCCGCTCCGTTCCGCCAAGAAGAACGCTGCCGCCCCCGCCGCTCCGGCCCAGACCATCCCCACCGCGATGCAGAACCGCCAGCCCGCCCAGCGCAGCGAGAACAATGGCCGCAATGGTGCAGGCCGCAGCCCCCGCAATGAGCGGAACGACCGCAGCGCCCGCCCGGCTCAGCCTGCCCAGCAGAACAGCCAGCGCAATGAGAACCGCAATGGCCGCAGCAGCAACCGCAATGAGCAGAGCGGCGCAGGCCGTGCGCCCCGCGCCCCCAAGGCAGAGCAGTCCGGCCGCAATAACCGCAGCCGCAGCAATAATGTCCCGACGAAGGACGAAGACCCGGGCCTCGTGCTCATCAGCCGCCGCCCGCCCCAGCAGAAGTACACCAGCTTTGAGGAGTATATGGACGCCCACGGCGGTGCCACCGCACCCATTGAGGATCACACCGATGAAACCTGAGCCGTTTGCCCCCTGGCAGTGCCCGCTCTGCGGCGAACCCCTGACCGGGGACACTGCTCTGAAATGCGGCAGGAACCACAGCTTTGACCGGGCGAAAGAGGGGTATTGGCACCTGCTGCCGGTGCAGAGTATGCGCACCAAAGCCCCCGGGGACAGCAAGGAGATGGTTGCTGCCCGCCGCGCCTTCCTGAACGCCGGATACTACGGCATTTTCGGGCAGGCGCTGGGGGAGCTGTGCCTTGCCCACGGCGTGCCCGCCGCGAAGGACGCCCCGCTGCATCTGCTGGACGCAGGCTGCGGCGAGGGCTGGTACGACCGCTGCATCGCGCAGCAGTTCGCGGCGGCAGAAAAGCCGCTGCAGCTGGCCGGGTTCGATATCGCAAAGCCCGCGGTGCGGCTGGCTGCAAAGGCGCTGCCTGCCGCGCAGTACGCGGTGGCGTCCAGCTTCAGCCAGCCGGTGCGCACCGGCTGGGCCGACCTGCTGCTGAACTGCTTTTCGCCCTTTGCGCAGGAGGAGTTCAGCCGGGTGCTGCGCCCGGGCGGGCGCATGATCTATGTTGTGCCGGGGGCAGAGCACCTGTACCAGATGAAGGCCGTGCTCTACGAAAAGCCCTACAAAAACCCGGTGCAGCAGGTGGAGTACCCGGGCTTCCGCGCCATCGACGAGCGTGAGATGCAGGGCACCATCACCGTGCCCGCCGCCCAGCTGGAAGCCCTGTTTGCCATGACCCCCTACTACTGGAAAACGCCCCGCGACGGTGCCGCCCGCCTTGCGGCTCTGCCGCAGCTGACCACCACCATCGCCTTCCGCTTTCTGGTGTTTGAAAAGCTGTAATAAGATAAAAAAGGACTGTCGTGCAGAGTGCACGGCAGTCCTTTTTTGTACCCATTCTCATGCTTGTTGATTTTCACAAGAACTGGCATACTAATATATCAATTTCGCACAAAAACAACAAAATCTATTTACAAGTGCGTTATATTGTGGTACGATTTGTGCAGATTTCGATGGCATGATACAACAGGAATGTCTATCGGGCCTGGCAGCAGGGCGTTTGCTGCACAGCTTTGGGCGGCTTTGTTCTGCACAAATGAGCCGTCTGCATTTAAAAGGAGAAATGATGATGAACAGAAGAGACTTTATGAAGCTTTCCGCCGCTTCTGCTGTGACCATGGGCGCAGTGGCTGGCATGGCGCCCGCATCCTTTGCTGAAAACGCTGGTGTGCATACCGATGCTGAGGTGCAGGCCATGGTGGCAGAGGAACTCCGCCTCTCCCGCGAGGTGGCCTTTTATCCGGCTGCTTTCCGGGGTGATTTTGACAAGTTCTATGTGCTGTTCCACAAGCTGTCCCGCGCTCAGTACGAGAAGGTGGACGGTGCAGCTGTGCCCGGCATCAATGCTTCTCACTACGATATGTGTGTTGCTCTGACCAATGCCCGCAAGGCGCTGCGCCAGATCAAGGACCCCAAGAGCACCGTTTGGGAAATTTGGGGAGATCAGATGGCCGTGGAATCTCCGCTGCCCACCAACTGGGAAAATTGCTACGATAACGAGGGCTTCCGTCCCTTCCTGAACCCGTACCTGCTGCGGGATCAGGGCAAGGTGAAGGGTAACGTGATCATTATTGCAGGCGGCGGCAGCACCCACCGCAACAACGTGGTGGAAGGCTACCCGGTGGCCGAGTTCTTCAACAAGAACGGCTACAACGCCTTTGTGCTGCAGCGCCGCGTCAACCCCTACGCCGCTGTGGATCAGCAGCTGGATCTGGCCCGTGCTATCCGCTACATCCGCCACAACGCCTCTGAAAAACACATCGGCAAGACCGATATCATGATCGCTGTGGGCTTCTCTGCCGGCGGCATGAATGTGATGCAGGTGGTGGCCGACCAGTTCGGCACTACGAATACCCCGGATAAGGTCTACCCCAGCTACGTCTGCGATGCTGTGGACCATGAGAGCGCTGACCTGAATGTGGCGATTCCCATCTACGGACTGTTCGTCACCGGTCTGAACTTCACGAAGAACCCCAACCTGCCCCCGGTCTTTGGTGTTGTGGGTCAGAAAGATGGCCTGAGTGCGATGATGCTGCCCTCTCTGCCGGAGTGCGCAAATATCTTCACGGACTTCAGCTTCTATCTGGCACCTGATGCGCCCCACGGTGTGGGTCTGGGCACTGGCACCAAGGGCTATGTGGACTACTACACCCAGATCGCCCAGTGGCCGGATATGGCTGTCAACTTCATCGAGAGCCGTCTGGGGCTGATGGAAAAGAAGATCGACATGGACTCCGTGGGCTTTGCATGGTAAGCTGCCCCGACAGGAGTACCTGAAAAACAACGACCCGCCGCATCTCTTTCAGTGCGGCGGGTCGTTGTTTGTAAAAATGTTATGTATGATACTCCATCCACTTGCCCTTCCACGCATACAGGATCATGAGCAATGCGCCCAGACCCCAGCTGACGGGGTAGAGGATGAACACGCCCTCGATGCCGGAGAAGAAGGGCAGCAGAAACTGGATCCACACCACCCGGAACAGGCACAGCGAGACCAGCAGCACCACCATGGGCGGGATGCTGGCACCCGTGCCGCGCACGGCACCGGCAAGGCCGTGCAGGATGCTGAGCAGGAAGTAGAACGGACAGAACCACCGCATGGCCAGCTTGCCGTAGGTGACCACGGCCTCGTCGGCGGTGAACAGGTGCAGAATGGCGTCCTGTCCGGCCAATAGCGCCGCGCCGGTGCAAAGGGTGTAGATGACCCCGATAGCAAGGGTGACCCAGACTGAGCGCTTTACCCGGTCCAGACGCCCCGCACCGTAGTTCTGCCCCACAAAGGTGGTGGCGGCCATGCTGATGCTGCTCACCGGCAGAATGTTGAAGCCGTCGATCTTCATGTAGGCCGCAAAGCCCGCCATGGCGGCGGCACCGTAGCTGTTCACGCTGGCCTGCACCAGCACGTTGGAAAAGGAGATGACCATGTTCTGGATGCCGGTGGGCAGGCCCACCCGGATAATGCGGCCTGCCATTTTGCGGTGCAGCCGGATGGCGGAAAGCTCCACCCGGCAGGCGTCCTCGCTTTTCATCAGAAAACGCAGGCTCAGCACGCAGGACACCAGCTGGCTCAGGTCTGTGGCGATGGCAGCGCCTGCCACCCCCATCCGCAGCCCTACGATGAACACAAAGTCCAGCACGATGTTGGTCACCGACGCCCATGCCAGATACACCAGCGAGCGGCGGGAGTTGCCGGCGGCGTTCAGGATGCCGGCGGTCATGTTATACACCACGCTGAACAGCACGCCGCCAAAGTAGATGCGGATATAGGTCACGGCATCGGCCAGCACCTCGGCGGGGGTGTTCATGGCCACCAGCAAAGCGCGCCCGCAGGCAACGCCGCCCACCGTCAGCAAAAGTCCCATGACCACCGCAATGGCAAGGGAGGTGTGCACCGCCTCGCGGGTCTCCTTGTGGTCGCCCGCGCCCAGATACTGCGACACCACCACGCCCGCGCCCACGGCAAGTCCCTGACTGAAGCCGATGAGCAGGTAGATGGGCGACCCGCTGGAGCCCACGGCGGCAAGGGCATTGCTGCCCACAAAATTGCCCACGATGATGCTGTCGGCGGTGTTGTACATCTGCTGCAGCAGATTGCCGAAGATCAGCGGCAGGGCAAACAGCAGCAGGCTTTTTATAATGCTGCCCTCGGTCATAAGGGTAGCGGTATTCCGTGTTTTTACGGCGGCCATGGGGTTCCTCCTCTCAGCGCAAAAATCGCTTGTACCCCTTAGCATAGCACAAACCCCGCCCCGGGACAAGGGGCGGGGCTGACGATTTTAAATTGTCTCACCCGCCGACAACAGCGGCGGCGCGGCGCTGCCGTGCAACTTGCGGGCGAGGTGGTTTTGGGTGATCTTCACCACCGTACCGGACAGCGCCACCACGCCGATGAGGTTCGGCAGCATCATCAGGCCGTTGAAGGTGTCGGAAAGCGTCCATGCAAGGTCCAGCCGCATCACCGCGCCCAGCGGCATCAGCGCCACGAACAGCACCCGGTAAAATGCCCCAGCCCCTGCGCCGAAGAGATACTCCACGGCCTTGCAGCCGTAGCAGCTCCAGCCAAGAGTGGTGGAGTAGGCGAACAGCAGGATGCACACTGCGATGAGCTTTGACCCCAGCGTGCCGAACACGGCGTCAAAGGCCTGCCCCACCAGCGCACTGCCCGCCGCTCCGGCGGCGATGTGCCCGGTGTCCAGATCCACAAAGCCGGAGGTCAGCACCACCAGCGCCGTCAGGGTGCACACCACCATGGTGTCCGCAAACACCTCAAAAATGCCCCACATCCCTTGCTGCACCGGCTCCTTTACGTTGGAAGCCGCGTGCACCATCACCGAGGAGCCAAGCCCGGCTTCGTTGGAAAAAGCACCCCGCTTGAAGCCCCAAGTGACCGCCCGGGACAGGCCGTAGCCTACGATGCCCCCACCGGCGGCGCGCAGCCCGAACGCACCCTTTACGATGGCGGCAAGCGCCGCCGGGACGGCAGTGATGTGCACCCCCACCACGGTGAGCGCACCCACGATGTACAGCAGCGCCATGGCGGGGACAAGCCTTTCCGCCACAGCGGCCACACGCTTCAGCCCGCCCAGCAAAATCACCGCCGACGCTGCCGCCAGCACCGCGCCGGTAACGACCTCCGGCACGCCAAAGGCTGCTTTCAGGTTGCCCGCGATGGAATTGAGCTGGCTCAGGTTGCCGATGCCAAAGCTTGCCAGCGCACAAAAAGCGGCAAACAGCACTGCCAGCACCCGCCCCGGCTTGCCGCCAAGGCCGTCCCGCAGGTAGTACATCGGCCCGCCGCGCCAGCCGCCCGCCGGGTCTTTGCGGCGGTAGTAGATGCCCAGCACGTTCTCGGCGTAGCTGGTCATCATGCCCAGCAGCGCCATGACCCACATCCAGAACACTGCCCCCGCCCCGCCGGAAAGGATGGCGGTAGCCACTCCCACAAGGTTGCCGGTGCCGATGGTGGACGCCAGCGCGGTGCACAGGCTCTGGAACTGGCTGATGGCCTGCTCCTCGCGGGCGGTATGGGCGGTGACGCTCCGGTCGGTCAGGATAGCACCGAGGGTGTGCCGCATCCAGTAGCCCCACCGCCGCAGCTGGAAGCCCCCGGTGCGCACCGTCAGCAGCAGCCCGGTGCCGAAGAGCAGTCCCAGCCCCATCGGCCCCCACACGATGCCGTTCACGGCCTCGATTCCCCGCATGAACCGCTCTGGCATCCTGTGGCCTCCTTTGTGGTGGTACGATTTGAAATGCCCTCCGTTGCACTCTGGGCATATTTAGCGGAAAAATTATTTATAATTTCGTGTTTGTCGCGGCCTGCGGGCCGCTCCAAACACATTTTCACAGAAGGGGCGTAACGAGAAACGGCTCACCCCTTTACCGCATTTTATGCAGCAGCCTTAGTCCTCATGCGGTGCGGAGGGCTTTTCGGGGTCTGGGGCGGGAAGGGGTTCCAGCGTCAGCCAGAAGTCCTCCTGCTCCTCGCGGTCTTTTTTGTTGGGGTTTTCTGTTTGATCCATACAGCATCCCTGCCTTTCTGCATAAAGGGTCGCCCGTTGGGCTATGCTTTATGCACAAAAAGGAGGCAGAGCCATGAAACACGCAAAACGCAGCGGCTGGCGTCCCTTCTGGGCGGCGCTGTGTGCCGCCCTGCTGGTGTTGCTGCCGCTGGTGGGCGGCACGGTGCTGCTCAGCCGCGCCCAGCTGCGCAGCAGTCTGCGGCAGGCCGCAAAAAGCCAGAGCGGGGTGCCCATCCGTCTGCCCAAAGCCACTGACCGGTGTACCGTGCTGCTGTGTGTGGCAGACGAGACCCCGGGCTTTGTGCTGGCCTACCTGAACGCCGGGCAGAACTGCATCCATCTGCTGGCGGTGCCCGCCGCGCTGGAAGTGCCCTTTGGGGGCAAGAACGTCCCTCTTGCGGACTGTTACGCCGCCGCAGGCCCCGCCCGCTGCCGGGAAGCGCTGAGCGAGGTGTTCGCCCTGCCGGAGGATACCGACTATCTTGCCATCGCCCCGGCGGTGCTGACAAAGCTTGCGGCGCGGTACGGCGCAGTGCGGGTGGGCTTTACCGGGGCGCTCACCCCGGAGCAGCTGGCGCGGTACGGCAAGGGCACCGGGGTGCAGGGCATCTCTGCCGCCGACGCCCACAGCTTTTTAGCGGCGCTGGATGCCGATACTTCTCTTTCGCCCCGGCGCAGCGCCGCCGCCCGGGCGGCGGTGTGGGATGCGTTTTTCCGGCAGGCGCTGGAGCTGCTGCCCACCACCCTGCCGCAGGGTCTGCGGGAGGTGAGCAGCAGCCTGCTGACCAGCCTGACCGCCGTAGACCTTGCTACACTGGAACGCACGCTGGAATTTTTAGCCACCAGCGCCGAGCCGGTGGATATCACCGCCGACGCCCTGCCCGGGGACTGGGCAGGCGGACACTATACGGTGTCTGATGCCTCCCGGGCGGCGGTGCAGAGCTTTTTCAACCTCTCCCCGGCGGCGGCGCAGTCCGCATCCGGCAGTGAGCCGTAACCCAGCACCAGCGTCCCGGCGGCAGAATGCGCCGTGCCGGTCAGGTCGTAGTCGCTCAGCAGGGAACAGCGCACCCCATACTGCCGGGCAGCAGCCCGCAGGGCGGCGTCCGGCGGCGGGTCTTTCAGCTGTGCCAGCAGGTGCAGGCCGGTGTGCAGGCCGGTAAGGTGCAGTTCTTCCGGCGCAAAGGCGTCCCGCAGGGCTTTTGTCAGGGCGTCCCGCCGGGCCTTATAGGCCACCCGCTCCCGGGCCAGATGGCGGGTGAAGTAACCGCCGGTGATGAACCTCGCCAGTGTCTGCTGCTCAAAACGGCTCACCGTGCCGGAGTAGAGGGCGTATTTCGCGTGCCATGCGGGCAGAAGCTGCTCCGGCAGCACCATGTAGGCGATGCGGATGCTGGGCGCGAGGCTGCGGGAGCAGGTGGAGAGGTAGACCACCGGCCCGTCGGCCCCCGCCATCCCCTGCAGGCTGGGCAGGGGCCGGGTGTCGAAACGGAACTCGGAATCGTAGTCGTCCTCGATGATGTACCGCTGTCCGGGACGCCGTGCCGCCCAGTGGAGCAGTTCTGCCCGGCGTCCGGCGGGCATGGTGACGCCCGTGGGGAACTGGTGGCTGGGGGTGACGTAGCACACCGCCGCATCGCTGGCGGAAAGAGCCGTCAGCGACAGGCCGTCCGCGTCCACCGGCAGACAGCGGCAGGGCACGCCGTTGTTTTCCAGCACCTGCCGGGCGCGGGGGTAGCCGGGAGTCTCCACGGCGGCAGGGCCGGGCAGCAGCGGTGCCAGCAGCCCCAGCAGATATTCCAGTCCTGCGCCCACCACCAGCTGCTCCGGGTCGCACTGCACGCCCCGGTACTCGGCCAGATACCCTGCCAGCGCCTGCCGCAGGGCGGAATCGCCCCGGGCATCCCCGGGGGTGAGCAGCTCCGGCGCGGAGTACAGCAGTTCCTTTTGCAGCCGCGCCCATGTGCGGAACGGAAACAGCTCTGGGTCTACGCCCCGGGTGGAGAGGTCGTATCGGACGGGCTGCTCCGGCGCTGGCGCTGCCTCGGGCTGGGGCGGCGCGGCGGACTCTGTCCGCTCGGGCAGGGCCAGATATTCCTGTACATAAAAGCCGCTGCGCTCCCGCGGCTCCATGTAGCCCTCGGTCGCCAGGATCTGATATGCCGCGTCCACCGTGTTGACAGAAACCGACAGCTCTGCCGCCAGCCGCCGCTTGCCGGGCATCCGGGTGCCCGCCGGAATGGCCCCGCTGCGCATCTCGGCGGCAAGGCTCTCATAGAGCTGCTCGTACAGCGGCACCCCGCTGGCGGCATCCAGTGCAGTTGTCAGATGAAACATAAGACCTCTCCCCTTTTTGGGTGCTTTGCCGAACTGACCCCATAAAAAAACTTTATTCTGGGTATTTTCATGGTGCCAGTTTCGCGTATAATAGGAGCATACCAACCACACACCCAAATGTCAAGTAGTTTTATGGGTAAGTGGCTTTGAAACGGGCGAACGATCCTGCAGAGCAGGATGGAGGGGGTTCGCCCCAAAGAAAATCGGAGGGAAAAATCATGTCTACAACTGCAATGTGGCTGCTGCTGGCCGTGGTGATCGTTGTCATCCTGTTCGGCAGTGTGCTGTACAAGCGCACCTTTACCACCAAGGAGCTGGCCCTGACCGGCGTTATGGCCGCGCTGAGCCTGGTGGCATATCTGTTCTTCCGTGTGCCGTTCTACGGCGGCTCCTCGTTCCATCTGGGCAACACCTTCACCGCCCTGACCGCCCTGCTGCTGGACGGCGTTTCCGGCGGCCTGGCCGGTGCGATTGGTCTGGCTCTGGCCGATATCCTGGCCGGTGACCCGGGCTATGCCGTGACCACCTTTGTGCTGAAGTTCATCATCGGCATCACCTGCGGTGCCGTGGCCCACAAGGTGTTCAAGCTGCGCGATCTCGACCGCCACAGCAAGGGCTACCTGCTCAAGGTCATCGTGGCAGGCGGCTCCGGCCTGCTGCTGAACGTCATCACCGACCCGTTCCTGGGCTATTTCCGCAACATTTACATCTTTGGCCAGGAGTATACCGTGGCACAGGCCCTGTCCAAGATCGCCGGTGGTGTCACCTTTGTCAACAGTGTAGCCTCCACCATCTGCGTGGTCATCCTGTATCTGGCCCTGCGCCCGGCTCTGGAGCGCGCCGGTCTGCTGCCCAAGGGCGAGAAAAAGTAAACCTCTCATCTCTTTCTGACGCATAGATGGAAAGCCCCCGGCCTGTATCCTCAACATGATATGCTACCCCTAGAGTAGACAGAGTAAAAAGAAAACTCTGCGTACTCTGGGGGTATTTTCATGTCAAGCAAGAACAATCACGATACAGCGGAAGTAAAATATCAAAAAAAAAAAATGTCCCGTGTTGGACGCTGCAGGCTCACGTCCGTTCCATGAATCGAGCGGCCTAACGCCAATTTGTACAAAAAATTCGCCATCTCCTTGTGGAAACGGCGAACAAAAATCTTATATTATTTTTTTGTCTCCTTGACGGGGCACTTCACGGGCAGGCGATGTGGGACAGAAGCGCAGAAGATCAGCCCTCGATGAGCTCAACGGTCTTCATCTTGACGGGGGTAGTAGGCTTATCGTTCCAGTCGGTGCGGACGGAAGCGATCTTATCCACGACCTCCATTCCGGCAACGACCTTGCCGAAAGCGGCATACTGGCCGTCCAGATGGGGAGCGTCCTTGTGCATGATGAAGAACTGGCTGCCGGCGCTGTTGGGGTTCATGCTGCGGGCCATGCTGATCACGCCGCGGGTGTGCTTGATGGGGTTGTTCACACCGTTTGCAGCGAACTCGCCCTTGATGTTCCAGCCCGGGCCGCCGGTGCCGTTGCCCAGCGGGCAGCCGCCCTGGATCATAAAGCCGGGGATGACACGGTGGAAGGTCAGGCCGTTATAGAATCCCTCGCTGACCAGCTTCTTGAAATTCTCACAGGTGATGGGGGCGACTTCCTCATTCAGCTCAATGTCGATGATGCCGCCGTCTTCCATAGTAATGCGAACCATAACGCTACAATACTCCTTTTGTGTTGACCCCGCAGCGGGGGTGTTGGGGGGCAGAAATGCCTGCCCGGATATCCCTTATAGTATACCATAGGTTTTGCCCGTTGCAACGATGCAGATGCAACGTTTTTGTGAATTATCTGCCCCAATAGGCTAAAAATACGCGCCGCAACCGGAGTTTGCGCTCTGGTTGGTGGACGCAACCGGGCTTTTGTGCTAGAATCGTGCCACAAAAACCACAAGAGAAAGCTTCCAAAGGAGGAAACGAATATGAAAAGTGATTTTCTGACCAACCTTTTTTTCAGAGCGCTCCAGACGGTGAGTGTCGCGACGATGCTCGTGCGGCTGCTGCTGCCGGTGGCCATCGTGGCTGCACTCTATCTGCTTTGGCGCATTGCCCGCAATCTGGAAAAGCCGCCGAAACTTACAGAAGAAGTCAAGATCGTGCGCAAGTCGCTTTCTGAGATGCTCAAGGAGAACCGCACCCGCTGCAAGATGACGCAGGAGTTTGTGGCTGAGACTATCGGCGTAAGCCGTCAGGCAGTGTCTAAGTGGGAGAACGGCACCTCGGAGCCGAACACCTCCAACCTGATGGCGCTGGCAAGGCTGTACGGCATCCCGGCAGAGGATCTGCTCAAGGGCGTGGAAAGCGCATTGGAAGCACAGGAAAAATAATTACAACTCCCCCTGCAGCTCCACCATATCCGCCCAGAAGCGTTTGGGGCAATGGGTCATGCGGCCTTTTTCGTTGTGGCGCGCTTTGATCTCCAGCGTTTTGTAGAACTGCGTCCACAGCGCCTGAAATTGTTGCTCCCGTGCACTGGGCGGCGGCAGCTCCAAGGGCGCTGCCAGCTCCAGCAGCCGGGTGCTGTGTCCCTCGTGCAGCAGCACCGCCTGATGGACGGCATCATAGATCATGAAATCCTCCTCCGGGAAGCGTCCGCAGAAGTGTGGGCGCAGCAGGGGGAGGATATAATTTTTGGGGTGGATGACCGCGCCCAGCATGCCATCGTGCTCCTCGAACCGCACAAAGCCCTGAAACTTGTCTACCTCCCAGTCCAGACTTTTTTTCATGGCGTAGAGGGGCGCGACCACCGGATGCCCCTCCCGCTTGACCGTGCCCGGGCCCAGCGCAAAGGCCAGATGCAGAAACCGGAGCAAAAGCAGCTCCTTGTCCTCCTGCCCGGAAAGAAAATCCCGGCTGACGAGGTACTCGGTCTCTGCGCCCAGCTTTTTGCCAAAGCTGGCGAACACCCGCCGGGCAACGGCGGGGTCGGTGGCAATGTCCTTGACCGGGTAAAGGGTGGCCGTTTCCCGCTGGGGCGTCCACACCGCAAAGGGGAGTTCGTGCTGGGCAAAGCTTTCGTACACGCAGCACAAAAAGCCCTCAAAGCTGCCGTCGTACAGGTAGACCACGTCGGCATCGTGCAGCTTGCGCGCCCCCTTGGGGCTTACAGCGCCTTGGCAAGACATTGCACGGCCTCCTCCCGTACCATGCGGACAGCCGCCCGGGGCGGCACGCCCTGCCCGATGAGGTTGTCCACGGCGGGCGGGCTGAACAGGCTCAGCTGCTCGCAGCTGCCGCTGAATACGTTGGGGTCGATGAGCGCCCGGGTAATGCGCTCCCGCCCGGCATTGCCGCGCCCCGGGTGCGCCCCGGAAAAGCCCCGGCAGGTGATGAAGTACTGCGCCCGCTTGAGCACCACGCCCATGCGTTTTAACTCGTCCAGACCCAGCGCCGCCTGCTTGCGGGCGCGCCAGATGCGCCGGGCGCTTTTGGGGCCGATGCCCGGCACCCGCAGCAGCATCTCAAAGGGGGCGCGGTTCACGTCCACCGGGAACAGCCCGTAGTGCTGCACCGCCCAGTTGCATTTGGGGTCCAGATAGGGGTTGAAGTTGGGGTTATCCTTATCTAAGATCTCGTCCGCCTCGAACTGGTAGAACCGCAGCAGCCAGTCGGCCTGATAGAGCCGGTGTTCCCGCAGGAGCGGCGGCTTCGTGTCCAGCGCAGGCAGGCGGGTGTCGTCCGATACCGGGATATAGGCCGAGTAGAACACCCGCTTGAGGCCGTATTTCTGGTACATCCCCTCGGACAGCTGCAAAATGTGGTAGTCCGTCTCGGGCGACGCACCGACGATCATCTGGGTGCTCTGGCCGGCGGGAGCGAACTTGGGCGCGTGGCGGTAGAGGGTAAGCTCCTCCCGGCTGGCAGCGCCGGACACCGCGATCTGCTTCATGGGCCGGAAAATGGAGTGCCGCCC
>OHUK01000855.1_pt1 | contig 12468 bp, 13 predicted proteins | sample 1579201 | NCBI WGS metagenome assembly OHUK01 (sample SAMEA3879528, study PRJEB24766) | human gut metagenome | biome: human-associated habitat; feature: feces | place: USA | collected 1985/1987 | reverse complement strand
ACGTGGCTATTGCCGACGGTAATGTAGATATTATCTATATTCCGGAAAAGCAGCCTGCGCTGCCCGGTAAAGAAAAACAGGGCGCAGATGATAAAGCTTTAGCCTAAGAAGCGGAGGGCAAAGTTTTGGTTATAACAACAGATAATCTGGTAAAAATTTATAATACCCGTCACGTTGTTGACGGAGTAAGCATCAGCGTAGAGCAGGGCAGCGTAGTAGGACTTCTCGGTCCTAACGGTGCCGGCAAGACGACAACCTTCTATATGATTGTCGGTATCGAAAAGCCTGATGCCGGTACAGTAATGCTGGATGGCAAGGATATTTCCGCAATGCCTATGTATCAAAGAGCGCGTGCAGGTATCGGCTATCTGCCGCAGGAGGCTTCTATTTTCAGCAAAATGACGGTAGAAGACAATATCATGGCGATTCTGGAAACCACGGATCTGAATGCTTCGGAAAGAGAAGCGAAGATGAACGCTCTGCTGGATGAGTTCCGTCTGAATCATGTGCGCAGCTGTCCGGTGGCCAGCAGCAGCGCATCGCCATTGCCCGTGCGCTGGCTACCGACCCGGCCTTCATTCTGCTGGACGAACCGTTTGCCGGTATCGACCCTATTGCCGTAGCGGATATCCAGGGCATGATTGCACATCTGGCACAGCGCGGCATCGGTGTGCTGATTACGGACCATAACGTCCGTGAAACACTGAGCATTGTTGATAAGGCCTATATTTTGGCTGAAGGTCATATTTTGCTGCATGGTGACAGCGAAACAATTGCCAATGACCCCGTTGCCCGTAAATATTACCTTGGCGATAACTTTAGCATGTAACAGGAGGAAGAAAAGTGCGCTTACGATTATTAGACCGTTATGTACTGAAGGAGCTTTTATACCCCTTCGTTTTCGGCATCGCTGCTTTCTCCAGTATTTTTATTGCCAGCACGATGCTGTTTAAAATTACGCAATACATGACTAAATATGGTGCTCCGCTGGAGACTGTAGCCCGTTTGTTTATGTATAATCTGCCGGAGGTTATCAACTATACCTTCCCGATGTCTATGCTGTTGGCAGCGCTGATGGCTTTTGGCAAGTTGTCCGGCTCCAGTGAGATTACGGCAATGAAGGCCGGCGGTGTCAGCTACTACCGTATTGTTGCGCCAGTGCTGGTTGTAGGCTTCTTTGTCAGCATGTTTTCCATGGTGTGGGCAGAAAAGGTAGTGCCTACCTCCAAAGCGAAGGCGTCGATAATCCTGAATGAGGAAATCCGCCACAATACGCGCCCCACAACTCAGAATCATATTATCATCAAAACTATCAGCGGTGATACCCAACGTGTTACCTATGCTAATAAATTTGATGAAAAGCTCGGCAAGATGACCGATATCACCATCGAAGAGTTTAATAAAGGCAAGATTGCCCGTATACAGACAGCTAAGGAAGGCTATTGGGAAAACGGCAGCTGGCGTATTGTAGATGGCAACGTGTTTGCGTTGGATGACAAGGATGGCGTACAAAGCAGTGCCAAATTCAAGGAGCAGATTATTCCTTTGAATTTCTCGCCGAAGCAGATTTCCTGGGAGCAAAAGGAACCTGAGGAAATGACTATCCGCGAATTACGCGAATATATCAGCATGCTGGAGGAACAGCATACCTCGGCAGCACGTCAGTGGTGCGAAATCTTTATGAGAATCAATATTCCGCTGGCAAGCTTCTTCTTTGCAATGATCGGTGCTTGTCTGGGCACTCAGAAGCAGCGTACCAGCTCTTCTATCGGTCTGGGCATCAGTATCATCGTAATATTTATTTATTATGCAATAATGACCTTCACCACCGGTTTGGGCAAGGGTGGTGCAATGCCGCCGCTGCTGGCCTGCGCATTGCCTAACATTCTTTGCTTGGGTGTCGGCGTTTATCTGATGAAAAAGAAAAATGCCTAAAAGACTTGGATGAGTAAGTCATGGAGGTGAGTACTTGGTAGGTATAAGATTAATTATCATTATGGCCATTGTAGGTGGCCTGATTGCCTATCTGGCCGATAAAATGGGCAGTAAAATAGGCAAAAAAAGAATGTCGGTATTTGGCTTGCGTCCAAAGCATACGTCCATATTACTTACGGTACTCGGCGGTACTATTATTGCTGTTCTGACTATCAGTGTTATGGCAATAGCATCACAGAGTGCGCGCACAGCTTTGTTCGGCATGGAAAAAATTCAGCAGGAGCTTAAGCTTTTAAACCAAGAAAAGGCAGATACAACTGCTGCACTTGAACAGGCTAAAGGCAAGGTTAACGAGCAGAACAAAAAAATCAGTGAGCTTGATGCTAAAATCCAGGAAGCAGTTGCCGAAAATGATGCAATGGAAATCAAGCTGGCCCAGGTTAATGACATGTACAGCCAGGCACAGAATGAGGTAAATTCGCTTACACATTCCAAGCTGCAGCTGACGAATGAAATTGACGAGCTGGAAAAAACTACCGAGGCTCTGCGTAAGGGTATCATCAATATGCGTGAAGGCCAGGTATATTACCGCGCCGGTGAGGTTGTCTTTGCCGGTATTATGCGTGGCGGTCTGAAGCATGAAGAAAATATGATTCAGATGAACTGGCTGCTGCAAAATGCTAATGAAGCAGCATTGCAGCGCTTGGGTGTCATTCACGATGAGCAAAAGCCTCTGCAGGCTATCTGGATTGGCAAAAATGTTGTCGATAATGCTGTAGCAAGGCTGGATAAAAGCAAGGGTAATATGCTTTTCCGTATCCGTGCCGTTGCCAATATCATAGTTGGCGAGCTGGCAGTATGCGATATTGAAATGGTAGATAATCAGTTCATTTATCCTGACGGAACCTTGATTTTCAGTGAGCAGTATAATCTTGGTAATAACGGCCCGAGCTATGAAAGCGTGCTTATGGAATTCCTGACGCAGATTAACCATAATGCGGTAAAGGCCGGTGTGCTGCCTGATCCGATGACGGGTAAGGTTGGCAGTATGGATGCTGCTACTATGATTGAAGCAGCTAATTCAATGCGTCGCACCAAAGGCAGCTTTATTCTGCGTGCTTATGCTAAAGGCGATATTACGACAGCCGGACCTGTAAGGGTAAGGCTGGAGGTGGTTCCGGTCAATGAGTAATTATCTTGGCGTAGATCCGGGGCGCAGTAAAACAGGATTGGCATTAGTTGCCGCTGATGGCAAAATCTTGAGCCTGCATATCGCTATGACGGATGATCTTGCTGCAGAGCTGCGACAGTTTGTCGGTTCAGCTAAGCTGCAGGGAATTATTATGGGCAACGGCACAAATAATAAGGCTATAGGCGCAGTTTTGCGTGAGCTTTATCCGGATTTGGTACCTGAGCTTGTCGGTGAAGCATACAGTACGGAAGAAGCTCGTAGCCTGTATTGGCAGGAAAATCCTCCTAAGGGCTGGCGTAAGCTGGTGCCGTTAGGCCTTTTGGTGCCGCCGGAGCCTCTTGATGCATATGCTGCTGTTGTGCAGGTACGCAGATGGTTGAAGAAAAATGAGGAAATGGATTAATGAATAAGCTTGGCGATTTAAGCTGTAAGGAATTTTTAACTGAGCTTGCAAGCGCTGCGCCTGCCCCCGGTGGCGGCGGCGGCGCTGCAATGGCCGGAGCTTTGGCGGCGGCGCTTGCTTCTATGGTTGCTAATCTGACTATTGGCAAAGAAAAGTTTGCCGACCGCGAGCCAGAGGTCAAAGAGCTACTGGAGCAAGCGGAAGCAGAACGCGTACGTCTTTTGACGCTTGTAGATGAGGATGCGGCTGTATTCAACAGCTTTATGAGTTGTTATAAGCTGCCTAAGACTACCGATGAAGAAAAGGCTGCGCGTACAGCGGCAATACGTGCCGCTGCAAAGCAGGCAGCGACTGTACCGATGAATATTGCCCGCAGCTCCTTTGCTGTACTGAAGCTGGCAAACAGGTTGGTAGTATCAGGAAACCCAGGCGTGATTACGGATGGTGCTTGCAGCGGTTTGCTGGCGCGTGCGGCGCTGCGCTGTGCGGAGTACAACGTGCGCATTAACCTGGGACTGACCAAGGATGAGGCGTGGAATGCGCAGGCTGCAACAGAGCTGAAGCAGCTTTTGGCAGAGGCAGAGACTTTGGAAAACCGTTTGCTTGCAGTAACGGATAAAGCGTTGCAATAAGGCTTTATTGCTCGGTGCGGTAGAAGTACTTGACGTAAGCGTGTTTTTAAAGTATAATAAAATTCTAATGGAAAGGTGGCCGAGTGGTTGAAGGCTCTAGTCTTGAAAACTAGCGAAGGTGCAAGCCTTCCGTGGGTTCGAATCCCACCCTTTCCGCCATTAAAAAATTATAATAGGGTCTTGCAATTTAGATAAGAATCTGTTATAATAAACAAGTAGTCTAATGGAGTGGTACTCAAGCTGGCTGAAGAGGACGGTTTGCTAAATCGTTAGACGGTTTACCCCGCACAGGGTTTGCCACTCTAACTCACTCCGCCAACTATGGCAATCGGCTCTCAGAGAAATCTGAGAGCTTTTTTGTTTGCTTGAATATAATTCTTGAAATTGTTTTTCATTTCTCTTTATGCGGTCTGTATGTTTTGCCTTGCTTACCCATTTTCGAAGCACAGCGATTGCAGCAGTAGCGTTTGTCTGCGCGGCGTCCGCTGATGAGAAAATAATTGTTGCATTCAGGATTGGCGCAGCGGTGGTATTCGCCCGGATTGAGCAGCAGCTGATACAAATCAAGATAAATTGCCTGCATAAGATAGCTGCATTGCCAAAGGCTGGTAAATTTTTCTTGCGCCAGGTCCATTTGCGGTCTGGCGGTATAGATATTATCGTTGATGATATCGAGCAGGACGCGTCTGGCAAAAGTGTGGTCAAGGCTTATGCTTGGAATATCTTCAGCGAGAATTATAGCAGTAAGCTGTTTCTTCGTCAGCAGGTCCTTGTCATAATCAGCAAGTGTGTGCAGCATATGCTTGTCTACGACTGCGAGAAAGTTTTGCAGCTGACAGGCGTAGTCTGCATCTGCTTTACGGATACTCTTGAGCAGCTGTGTGTGCGAAATGCGCTTACGCGTAGCAAAGTATTCTGCTGCCTTGAGCGTAGGTGTTTTGATGCGCGGCAGCAGGTAGTGAATGCCACGTGCGCTGTAATGCAGCAGGTAGGCAAGTGCATAGATAACGCCTGCCTGTGTCCCTTCGTGTCGGAAGAGATAGCTTTGGACAATAAGCAGGCTGCGGACGATTTTGACGCAGCGGGCAAAAAGGCGCAGGCTCATAATGTCCATTTCGTCTACTTCGAACAGTGTGTAATTCAAGGTAACCTCGGCGTCATTGGCAGCATAGTCTTTTTCTGCAAGTATATCTCCCAGATACAGGGTGTCGTCGATAAAGCTGAAATCGTTGATGAGCATAGAGTGATTTTCGTCGTCAAGGTGTGCTCGTTTCTCAAGGCAGCGCTGCGAAGAATAGGGCAGGCCGTAGGCATTGCAGAAGGAAAGCACCTGCTTTTTATCGTTTTCGTCAATATTGGCGAAGGCTATAGTCAGGGAAGAAGCTGCCGCACCTTCCTCGCTTTGAGAAGCAACGGTTTGTGTGCGAAAGGGACCTTGGGCGCAGATAAAGTCGTCCTGACCGTTAAAAAAGCGGCGAATCTGATAATTGCCGCAGACATTATTGGTGAAAAATTTGGGAATCACTGGCGCCGGAAAGGCGCGTTGCATTGTCGTCATAGGTATAACCTCGCAAAAATCTAAAATCTTATGTTGCTAGCAGATGCTGATGTTTTGTCGGCATCTGCTTTTTCGTCATTATAATATCACAAAAAAGAAATTTTATCATGGTATTATTATTTCTTGCTTCATCTTATACTAAATGTAGGCGGTGGTCAAGTAAGCTTGCAAAATTCATGTCAAATATATTCCACATATATAAAATTTAAAGCACAGCAAGAGGTACTTTTTTAGTGCATAATAGAGGGGAGAGATAAGGAGTGGTAGTTTGTTTGAAGAAAAATATAAAACTATTGGCTTGAACATTATGTATTATCGCAGGGCATTGAGTCTGACACAGAGCGAGCTGGCGGAGAAAGCCAAAATGTCAAGGGCACGCGTTTCTGATATTGAATGTGGCAAGGGTCCCTTTAATATGGAGTCTATATTTTTGCTGGCACAGGCATTGGGGGTTGATCCTGTACGGCTTATGCAGGAGAAAGAGTGAGAAATAGCGAAAATAAAATTACGTAAGCACATTGCCCATTCCGAAAAGCAAAGCATAAGAAATTAAACCATATGTAAAGTTATGAAAAAATTGTGCAAAGATATGAAATCGAGAATATGCGATAATATATTGGTAAAAGGAGTGAGGGCTAAATGTTTGCGTCGAGATACAAGAAAATAGGTGCCAAGATAGTTTTTTACAGGAAATTGAAGAGCATGACACAGGAGAAGCTTGCCGACGAAGTTGGTATTACACCGCAATATTTATCGCGTATTGAAAACGGTGGCTATACGAAATGCGTATCGCTTTCAACCTTAATGAAGATTGCCGAGAAGCTAGGGATTACGATGAGTGAGCTAATGGAAGGAGTAGAAGATACTTCTTTATAAATTTTGGAGGCAGCATATGAGTGATAAGATAAAGCGTAGTCAGGTAGATGACATTAACAGACGCAATAATGCGGCTGACAGCTATAAAAACAGGTCATTTGGTAAGAAAAAAAGTGTAATTGACGAATATACCGGCGATAAAATTTTTTATAATGCTAATAAGCATATTAATGAAAAGCAATCAAACGTTGACCACATTGTTCCGTTAGATGAACAAATCAGGCGTTATGGCTCTGATTTGACGCCGGAGCAGATAAGAACAATGGCTAATGATGATGCAAATCTTGCTAATACCAATGCTTCACTGAACAAGTCCAAGGGTGCGTTAAATAACCATGAGTATATAGCAAAAAAATATACTGAAGCAGGCGCTGCGAAGATTAACGATGCATCAGAAACCTTATTTGGCAAGAAAATCTTCAAGACAAATAAAAAAGCTGTTGACTGCCCGGATGCTGTGACGAGCGTTAATATGCTGAAAGAAGAAGTGAAGGCAGAGGCGCATATACGGACACAGGCGACTAAATATAAAATAGCAAATACGGTCGATGAAATAAAAAACAGCAAAATTATCAGTTCTAAGCTGGATGCAGTTGCGCCATCGGTAAAGAAGGCAACTGCTGCCGGCAGGGAAGCAGCCTTTGTAACTGTAGCTGTTTCCGGCTTGACTAATCTTGTGGACTTGGTGAAAGGTGAACAGGACATTAAGCAGGCTGTAAAAAATGTCGGCAAGGATACTGTACGGAGCTTTGGCAGTGCTGCCGGTATTTCGGTAGTACAGGATGGTGTTGTCGCAGTAGCGAAAAAGGCCGGGGCAAAGGATTTTGCTAAGCTGGCAGGAAAAAATTTGCCGATTATGCAGCTGACGATGGCTGTAGAAATAGGTGGCATTGTGGCGAACTATTTAGATGGCAATATCAGCGGCGAAGAATGTTCTGCGCAAATTGTTTGCGGCACTGCCGGTGTATTGGCAGCGAACATGGCGTTTGCCTTGGGTGGACCGGTAGCGGCAGTAGTTACTTCCCTGGTTGTGGGGGAAATAACCAGGGCGGTTACTAAATACCAGATGGAACGCAGGCTGGATAAAAAACGTCAGGCGGAATTTAAGCATATTATTAATACTGCACTGCAAAGTCTGGCGCAGCAAAAGCAGCGGATTGATGAATACAATAAAGCAAGAGATGCATATATGACGGCGGCTTTTGATGGTGGTTTTGAGCTTGTTATGCAGGGCGTTTACGCAGTAGATGATAAAGCGATTACCCAAGGACTGAATAATATTCTGGCGGTATTTAAGCAAAAATGTGCTTTTCAGTCGCTGGAAGAGTTTAACAATTTTTTTGATGATAAAGATGCAGTGCTGACATTATGAAGGGGGTAAGATGATATGATCGGACTTATACTTGGGGCAGCGGTTTTCGGCAGCGGCTTTTATGGTGCTGAAAAATCTATGCAGATAGATAGCAGGACAAAAAAGCGTTATGCTAAAGCTTTTGCGATGGAGCAAGAAGCCCACAGGCTTGTGGAAGGCAAGAAGCAGGCAGCGGATAATGCTATGAAGAAGCTTTCCAACCGTAAGCGTTCGATATTAATTACTTCAATGCAGAATTTTGTTGATGTGTATAGCAAGCTCATGAAAATTGACTTTCGTGATGACAAGATGCTGGCAGTTTTAAATCAGCAGAGCTTTAGCACAGAAGAAATACAGATTATCCATGCAGTAGCGCAGACAGCAGTAAGACCAATGACAGATAAAGAAATTGCTGTCAGTATCTTAAAGGGCTTCGGTATATTTGGCTTAGGCAATGCGTTTATCAATGATTCTGAAAGGGAGCTGCAAATGGCTGGTGCGCAGCTGCGCAGTTCACGTGTTGTCTATAGTCAGGCTGAAAATTTAGCTGCTGTTTTAGACGGCGTGATAGATTCTTGCAATAAGGTGTCTGATTTATTGCCAAGGTTAAACAGGTTGTTTATGCAAGCTATCAGCTATTCAGATGAACTTATTGCTGCTAAGGGCATGGATAGAGCTGCTTATACAGAAAACGACCGCAAGGCCTTTTGCAGCTGTATAAATCTGGCGGTTACACTGAAAAAAATAATTGATGCTCCTGTACTTACGGACGAAGGAAAGGTTACGCAAGAAACAAAGGAAGCGTTGGCAATTGGCAGTCAGTGTATGCAGGATATAAAAAACTTATGATTTGGAGGAATCAATATGAAAAAGTTTGTGGTTAGTGAAAAATGCATTGCTTGTGGCAACTGCTTATTAGAAACAAAACTTTTGCAGGAAGATGCAGAAGGCAAGGCTGTGCCTGCCAATGGTGGTTATTTTAGTGATGATTTTTTAGAGAAGGCTGAAGAAATTGTTGCAGCTTGCCCTGTACAAGCTTTAAGCATAGCGGAAGGCGAAGGCGCAGACTTAAGCAAGCTGCCGGAAAAGCTGCAAAACGCTTTAGCCAAGATTACTGTTCCGAATGTTACCAGAAATGATGTTGAGATGCACGCACAGGATTACCGTATGACTTGTTCTTATCCGCAGGGAGAATATCGTTACGACTATTCCAGCGAAAGCAGAGCTATGAGTGCTGCGGAAAGTGAATTTGACCGTATCTGCTATTCGCAGTATAAGAAATTCATTCTTGAGGTTTTTGTGCAATACAAGGAAGATAAGCTGAGAAAGTTTTATACCTTTGATGAAAGCGGTTTTTGGGGGCAGATTAACAAGCAATATGCAGATGTGCTGCAGGAATTTGCCGGAGCGGCAGCTGCAGGCGGAATTATACTGCCGGCAGACTTTAAAGAATTTGAGGTTTTCCCCGGCGGCAGTGCTAATGAGAATGATTCTGTGCTTGTGTATATGCTCAATGTAAGGCTCAAAGAGTTTGAAGACCGTGGCTGCAATGATGTAATGAGAGAGTTTAATGGCTGCAATTATACTTCCCGTAGTGATTATAGGGATTATATGGATACAGATGATACAGAAGTATATGCAGGCACTAGCTTCTTCGGTAATGATAAATATGAAGAGAAATACTGCTATAAAGATGTAAATAAGGCTTGCGAAGAATATATGGGAGATTTGAAGGACGCCATTAATTATGTGGATTACGATTCTCAGGTTATCGATACCATTGATGCGGCCTTAAATGATTACAAAGAGCGTGTCCAAAAGGAAATAGATAAAAAGGTTGCCCTGCTGAGTAAGGCAGTTGTAGATCCGAAAGCAGCACTGCTGAATAGCGGGGTTGGAGATTCCAAAGCAGCACTGCTGAAATAAGGCAGATGCAAATTGACAGGATTAAGTAATTGTTAAATTGCTGTAGGTTTATAAAAAGTGCCGCACGAAATACACTTATGTTAATTTGTGCGGCATTTCTCGTTTTTATTATATTGATAATATGCTATAATAAGTAGAAGGAATTTACCTCAGTTGCAATAAGGTGGCGATAATTATGCCGGAACAAAATATTAAAGGTTATAATTAAATTAGTTGACCGAAGATGCTTATGAGCAAGCAGATTTAGCCTTATGAAGCTAATATAAATTAAGGGGCTGGTTTCCGTGAGTTGGAAGGTTTATGTAAAAGTCAATCGTTGGCTATGAGTTTTGCTGAAGAATGTACCTGCGTGGAGCAGGCTTCTTGAGGAGACACATATTGGCGGTTGGCTTTTTTGATTTAATGAAAGGTGGAAACGCAAGATGTTTGAAGGCGACAAAGAAAAATATAAAAAGTTTCTTAAAAATCTTGAAAATGCTTTGGCTGAAACTGATATTCAAAAAAGAATACGGGAGATAGTGAGGGATACTAAAGGTTTAGCCGCAATTGATGCTGCTGAGGCAGATAAGGAAAATGAGCATAATCTTGAAAAAAATAAAAAAATCAAGAAGTCTTTTGATGAACAGGCTCAGAGAATAGCTGAGTTGCAGGAAGAAAATAATAAACAAGCTGCAAGCATTAATGCTTTAAAAAGAGCAAACGAGCAGCAGGAGTATGAAAACAGCAAGCTGGCAGAGCAAGTGAAAAATCAGGCTTGGGAACTGGCGCAAAAGAATGAAGAATTGCGCAGCGCAGCTGCTGCAGCAAGGAAGTTTGAACAGGATTATGAAAAAATCAACGAAGCTAACGCTAAGCTGCAAAGAGAGCTTAATGCCTGGCAAAAGGAATTTGCTGAACCGGTTAAATTTTATAGACTATATAAGAGCCTGCCCCAAGGCATACGCGGAAGGTTTACCGATATTATTGCAGATGCTTCTATAGTAGCTTTTATCTCCACCGGCAGCAATATAGAATATGTGGAGATGTTCTGGGACTCTATGAAACGCAATTATGCTGAGCTGGGAGCAGAGCGTGAGACTTTATTACAGATTTTTGCTTATTTGCTGGAGCTGTGCAATGCATATCAGGGCGAGCAGGTGTATATGCTGCTTGACGATGAAATCGGGAAAGGCTTTGATGATGACTTGCATATGCGTAGCGAAAACTGCAGTAAATACTCGGGAAGAATAGAAAAGGTTTTGCTGCCGGGAATCTGGAATAAGAGAAGTGAGAGAGCGAATAGAAAGGCTTTGGTAGAATGGCAGTGATGATGGAGAAAACAGCGTATATAACAAGCTTATGTTATATATTAAAAGAAAGAGAGCTTTTTTTGACATCACAAAATATGTTAGCAAAGGAGCAGAGGTCGATGGAGAGCGAGAAAAATTTTGCTGGCGCAGCTGTGCAAAGAGTGACGTGCCTGCCTGTTGCAGAAGCTGTGCTTGAAGAAAATAGTAAAAGCAGACTTAAGTGACAGAGAGGTTCATTTTGTTGGTTCGCCGATAATTCTTCCCGGCAATGCAGATTTTTTTGTCGAGGATAGTAGCCAAATAAAATTACAAAGACGTGCAATTTTGAGTGATGTAGATGCGAAGAATTTTTCCGGCAGAGAGAAGCTGCCATCAAATTTGGAATTTGTCATTCCTACAGTTGCGGAGATAAAGAAGATAGTAAAGTTAGCGAAAAAAATATTATCGCAAGAAGAGGCAACACCTAAATTCGGTTGGATTACATTAGCGGGTAGTTCAAGTGTACATAGGATAGGAGATATAGCAAGAAAATTGTTGATTGTTTATGTGACGGGTGCACATAGATATGCTTTATATGATCCTGATAAGGTTACTCTTGAGTATAGTAAAAATGACTATGATGATGCTTTTGAGCTGCGTATCAGCAGGATTCCGCAAAAGCAGGATAAGGTGCAGTATATTTTAGAAAAGGAATTGTATCCTGTTTTAAAGAATGTGGAATTGGATAAGGAATACGAAGCCCTTGTCAATTTAGTTCAAAAGCAGCTGGTGCAGTTTAAGGGCGAGAACTTAGTCGTAGAAGCTGCAAATCTGGCGCAGGTGCTAAGCTGCTTAGCAAAATATAAATTGTGGAAGAATGCGCCTCAGCCTGATGGCAGCAAAATAAAAAATCTGCATTTGAACGTTGACGAATTAACTGTCAATTTACTCGTGCGCGATACTGTGCGTGCGGATCTCACAGCTTACGATAAGATGCAGCTGGAGGATCCGAACCGTGGCTCGTGGGAGCTTTGGGATGCGCTGCACGATGAAACGGAAAATAAGGTAGATGTAGGAAGGTACTTCTACGCACGCGACCCGCGCACAGATATCTTTGAGGGCGGGCTTGTCGGCATTGATTTTGGTACGAAGTCGACAGTCGTTATGACACAGGACGACAGCGATGCCATCGAGCCTGTGCGCATTGGTATCGGCAATGTGCAGGCAGAGCCGAAAATCAAGGATTACGAAAATCCGACGGTCATGGAATTTATTGATATAGCAAGCTTCGAGAAGGCTTATCAGCAGTCTGGCGGCAGACCGCTGA
>OHUK01000854.1_pt1 | contig 12481 bp, 8 predicted proteins | sample 1579201 | NCBI WGS metagenome assembly OHUK01 (sample SAMEA3879528, study PRJEB24766) | human gut metagenome | biome: human-associated habitat; feature: feces | place: USA | collected 1985/1987 | reverse complement strand
GACCGACAACAACACCAAAAGAAAATCTGAAAGAGTTTATGGAGAATATGAAAAAGTAGCCCATAATAAACGGAGGGAAAAAGCTATGGATTTTCTGGAAATCCTAAACGAAGTAATTAAAGATAACTCTTCCTCAAATCAGGAAGAATTAAAAAAAATATTTTTTAATATGACACAAGATGAGAAAAGTAATGCATTGAATGACCTGAAAAGCTGCATGGATGGGGATTATGCAGGAGAGATATATCTGTTATCATATCTTATTTATATACTCAGGGATGAGAGTATAATTAAAATGATGTATGATGTTATGGAAAGTAATGATATAGACCCTGTATCTGCGTTGAATTGTATACACCAGATTGGTTCATTTGCATTCAGCAACAGCATTAATAATGGTGGTGGAAGTGAAAATTTCCTGAGAGACAATGATATATATATTAAGATGGTTGACAAGATCTGTTCCAATATATCCGGTGGCATGTTAGAATATATGCCATATGAGAAGCGCAACAGGAACAAGGTAATTATAACATCAAGAGCATTATTGTCGGAGCTGCATGCACCTACCATGATAATATGCAATCTTTATAATTATCTGCAGAAGCTGGGGTATGAGGTTATTGTACTTGTCGGATACATGGGAAAGCTTCAGAAAGAAAAGAAAAATGAGATATATTACATTACAGTAGATAATAATCTTACAGAAGAAACGCAGCTTTTTCAGACTGATCATTTTGGACTGCATATTAATGTATGCAATATATCATTTTCGGCGGAGAACTTCTATCAGGAGTTAGATATGGCTGTCAATTATGTGCGCATTAATAACCCCGAATTTATTATAGATGTAGGCGGAGAAAACATAATAGCGGATGTGTGTTCTAAGTTTACAACAGTATGCAGCTATCCGTGTGTGGGAACACCTGTACATTCGGCAGCACCGGTAGTCATAAGATGTTTTCACTGTGAAGGAGAAAAAGAAGATATATATAATTCTTACCTGACTAGTGCTCAGAGAGTGTTCGAGTTGGTAACAGGAAATGAATTAAGTTCAACAGGGGATGTAATGGGAGAAATGAATTCCCTGAAAAAAGAAAATGATAAATTTATTATATTAGTTGTAGGCAACAGACTTGACAGTGAGGTATCAGAAGAGTTTGTAGACATTCTTGATGTTGTCCTTAGCGCAGAGCCACAGGTGTTTGTAGAATTTATTGGTGAATGTAACGGGCTGAAAGACAGAATCAGTAAAAAGGATAATAAAGAAAGATATATTTTTCATGGATATGCAAGGAACCTTCAGGAAGCCATGTCAGTGGGAGATTTGTTTGTTAATCCACCGAGAACCGGGGGCGGGACAGCAGCAACAATAGCACTTAAAAACAGAACACCTATAGTTACTCTTGATAATTGCGATGTAGCATTAAGGGGTGATGGATTTGTATGTGAAAGTCTTGAACAATATCCTGAGCTCGTTAAAAGATATATACATGATGAAGAGTTTATGCGGGAACAGCAGAATTATTGTGCTAAACAGAACAAACTTCGTACTAAGGTTGACAGTGTTGGCAATGTAAAGAAATTCTGTGAAGAAATACGGGAATATATATTATTAATGGAGGGAAAAATGCATGAAGTCAATACCATTTAATAAAGCAGTATGTCTTGAGAATTCAATTGAGTGCCTTGAAAATGCTGTAAAAGACAATAAGCTTTCTGGTAATGGAAAGTATACTAAAATGTGTACTGAGTGGATGGAAGAAAGATTTGGAGCTAAGAAAGTACTTATGACGACTTCTTGTACCGCAGCATTAGAGATGTCAGCTATATTGCTTGGGATTAAAGAAGGCGACGAAGTAATAATGCCTTCATACACATTTGTTACAACGGCAAGTGCATTTGCCAAACAGGGAGCCAGAATTGTATTTGTAGATATAAAACCGCATACAATGAATATAGACCCGGATTGCATTGAAAGAGCGATTACTGATAAAACAAAAGCAATAGTAGTTGTGCATTACGCGGGTATTGCATGTGAGATGGACAGGATAATGAAGATTGCTAATTCGCATAGTATACCTGTTGTTGAAGATGCTGCACAGGGGGTTATGGCAACGTATAACGGACGGTATCTTGGAACAATTGGGACATTTGGATGTTACAGTTTTCATGACACTAAGAATTATACAATGGGTGAAGGTGGAGCACTTGTTATTAATGATGAAAAGTACATAGAGCAGGCAGAGATTATCTGGGAGAAGGGAACAGACCGATCGAAGTTCTTTCGTGGTGAAATAGACAAATATAGCTGGGTGGCTCTTGGTTCATCATACCTTCCGAGTGAACTTAATGTGGCATTCCTCTGGCCCCAGCTTAAGTGTGCGGATGAGATTAATGAGAACAGAAGGGCAACATGGAATAGATATTATGAGGCATTTGAGCCTTTGATGAAAAAAAGGCTGATTGAATTACCGGTTGTACCTGAGGGATGTTACCATAATGCGCATATGTTTTGGATTAAACTTAAGAATCTGGATATAAGAAGTTCATTTATACACTATATGAAGGATAAAGAGCATGTGAGCTGCGTATTTCATTTTGTACCGCTCCATACTTCTAAGGCAGGCATTGAGTATGGGCGTTTTGATGGTGAAGATTTATATACAACATCCGAAAGTGAGCGTATAGTAAGATTTCCATTATTTTACAAGATAAGTGACGAACAGCTTGACAGATGCATATCACTTGCAACACAGTGGATTAGTGAGAATCTGGGGAAATAGGAAAATTGCAATAAATTATAAACAAGGCTGAATATCAATGGGATATGCAGCCTTGTTTATATCTTTTATAATTTAAAGTTTAAAATACGCCTTCTTAATCTTCTCTCCATCCTTAAGCTTCACGCATACCTGAATCTCTTCAATATCCCGGTTCTGATATTCGGCAGGTGTAAGTGTGTTGTCGTCTGAATAGTCGCGGAGCAGAGTCCAGTCACTGTTCTTGGAACCGTGGACACGGCTGTAGAAGCAGTATTCCGGCTCTGAATCCATGCCATACAGTCCTTTGGCAACCAGATTGCCACCACTGTCTTTTTCAATCCATGCATTGGCAATGTCAACATTTGAATAGTACTCTTCATATGATTGGTAGAAGTAGCCGGATAATTCATCATCCGACGGATTCGCCCTGATAAGGTCAATGAGGAGGTATGTAAGGGCGTGTGCGCCTTCGGATGACATGTGTGAAGAGTTGTGATAGAACGAGTCAGCTCTTGCAAATACATCCGGCTTTGCATATGTGAAATCATAATAGCGGATGCCATTGTCATCGGCAAGCTTCTGGAATATGGCGTGCGCTTCGTCATAATGCCCCATCGTAAGAACGTAGGCGTCATCAGCACCCGGAGTAACCATGATAAGTTCAATGTCATTATCTTTGCAGAGCTTGACAATCTTATTGAAATATTCAGTCGCAATTGAGGAATATGAGCCCTGCCATGTTGTCTCAGAATCCATGCTCAGCTTGCCGTAATTCCAGTTCCCCATTCCCTGCTTATAGAGACGCGTGCCTGATTCGGAAAAATAGTACTGGTTCTTATACTGGTAGGTATCAATGCAGGACTCAAGACTGTAGAACTTACTATACCCCGTTGTGAGCGGCTCAAACGTAATCTTAGGCAATGCAAAAGTACTCCATATCGCAGGGCGCTTGACAAACATATCGAGACCAAACGCTGTCTTGGCAAGAGACGGCCTTATAGCTGCAAGTGTCTTAATTGTGGAGTTGGTATTAGTGCGGTAATAAATATCATTGTTCATGTAGTACTGATACCATACATCCATAACAACATACTGCGGCTTATTGTCAGACAGAAAATCTTTTAAAATGAGATATGAGTCACATGGAAGCTGACCTTCACTGCCAAGATTAATAGACTTCATGCCGAGCAGTTCGTCAAATTCTTCCGTGACAAAAGAGCCATATGTCGTTGACGGACCGATAAAACACATGGTATAGTCTTTGGATTCGTGTGCCTCATTAAGAGTACAACGAAGAAAATTATTCTCAGACAGATAATAGCTGAAATTAAAATATAATATATAAACAAGGCACAATACACAGATAAATCCGATTGCCTTAATAATCTTTTTTGTAGAAGCTCGCATATATATATAAAGTCCTTCACGTAATGTCATTATTGCGTTATCAAATATTATATCAAATGCGGTAAAACTTTCAAGAATGAATTGGTTTATATCAGGGGAAATGTTATAATTTACAAAGAAACAGCGCAATGTGTGACAGGCAGCCGATGTCAAATATACAGATAACCGGGATGGAAAAGAATGACAACAGTAAGTATTATATTATATATATGCGGAGATGAAGACGTTGATACAGTGCTTGCAACAGCGAAGAGCATGGCTTTATGCGATGTTTACGAAGCTGCTGCGATATGTGCGGATAACTGTGATGTGTACCGGGAGGAGCTTGAGAAGCTTGGAATTGCTTTTGCTGACGCAAGCGGCAGGGATTATTCTACGATATCACAGTTTAAGAATGCGGCAATATCGTATACATCTGGAGATTACATGATATACATTGCGCCGGGGGAGATAATTGATGACGGCATAATCAGCCGTCTTATGACACCGGAAGATTACAGATGTTTGACACTGCCGGAGCTGATTGAAAAAGGCGCAGGACGCCTTGAACGAATTGCCATATCAAGAAAATTTGCGGCAGAATATTCCGGGTTCAATGACAGGCTGGGATGCGGTGAAGATTTTGAACTTGCGGCAAGGGCGCTGGCTTTGGAAGATAATATTGCGGAAAAAGGCACGAATGTCCGGATAATTATGTCTGAACAGCCATGCGTGATGCTTTATCAGGAACATTATCTCATGTATGCGTATGTATTCGGAAGATATGCCGCACAGCTGCAGGCGGCTGAGTGCTTTGACAGGCTTCTGGCAAAGTATATAACGGAAGCGGATGCATATGGAATCGGACAGTATTTTACATCAGAACTTGAGCTGATGATAGCTAAGAAGGACGAGTACTACAGGATTGATGATGCGATAAGACCTGTAGTTATATACATGGGAGATCCGATATGCTTTGATGTGCTTAAGTCATTTGCGTATGAATTTGCCAACAGCCTGAAACAATGCGGTGTGCCGGTAATTATGTATGACATGGCAGAACATGGAACCGGAGGACTGGCACAGTTTGTAGGTAACAGGTACCGCGCGGTTGTGGGATTCCAGACAGCGTTGTTCTCGGTTAAGATGAAAGATTCCAATGAACTTGTTAACAATCTGATTGAGGCACCAAAGTTTAATTTCCTTTATGACCATCCATTGTATCTGTATTATCATTTTACACTGCCTCTTGACAGGTACTATGTGCTTACGCAGGATGAAAATTATGCTGATTACATAAACAGGCATTATCCGGCAATTAAAGCAGGCAGGCATCTGCCGCCGGCCGGTATTGAACTTCTGCAATCAGAGCAGACAGCGTGGGACGAGAGGGTATATGACGTGGTTTTTGTTGCATCATATCATGATTACAGAGAAAGAATGGCAGCGCTTGAGAGAGAATGCAGGCCTGAGGTGAAGGATATTGCATACAGGCTGCTTGAAAAGATGAAGGATAACCCTAACATGACAAGTGAAGCGGCACTTGCTGATGTTATCCATGATTGCGGTGAGCCTGCATGCACTGTGGATGAAGCAGGCGCATTTGCAGCAACACTAACAGACTGTATGGATGTATGCCGTATTGTGATGTTCTACTACCGCGAAAAAGTAATAGAGGCAATCCTTGATGCAGGCATCACGCTTCATGTGTTCGGCTCAAGCTGGAATAACTGCCCGCTTGCTGTAAGGGATAATCTTATAATACATCCTGATGTATCTTACAGGGAAGGCATAAAGCTAATGGGACAGGCTAAGGTTGCGCTTAACATAATGTCATGGCACAAAGCGGGAATGACGGAGCGTATAGCTAATACAATGCTTAATCATACAGTGTGTCTTACGGATAAGACTACATATCTTGAAAAGCATTTCACTAATGGCAGGGATATTGTAATGTATGACCTTGAGAGAATAGATGAACTGCCGGGAATGATTAAGAATCTGCTTGCTGATGATGCAAAGATGCGTGCGATTGCTGAAGCAGGATATGAGAATGCATCGGCAAACCACAGATGGATTAACAGAGCAAGGGATTTTGTGGAACTGCTGGATGGGTTAGAATAACGGTCACTTTGTGTGTGCACAAGCATACAAACATGATATGCGCAAAGGGCAGCGCAGGAATAGGAATTGGTATGAATGTTTTATTTCCTGAATGGAAGAATTTTGGCAAAGAAGATATGCTTGATGCAATGCATAATCTCGGCATTAATGTAATATGCGTTGAGTTTGAGGCGATACATGACCGCGTTAATCCTGAAGCTGAGGCGAAGCTGGATGCGCTTATTGAAGAGTATCTTAATAAGGGGGATGATTCTGATGCGGTATTTACATTTAATTACAGCCCGCTGATATCTAATGTATGCAAAAAGCATAACGTAAAGTATGTGGCGTGGGTATATGACAGTCCTCTGGTGTCGTTATTTTCATATACGATAATTAATCCATGCAATCATGTCTATGTGTTTGACAGGGCACTTGCGGACAGATTCGCATCGGAAGGAATAACAACGGTGCATTACATGCCGCTTGCCGCTAATGTCAGAAGACTTGATGCGATGCATGTAAGTCCATCGGGGAATGGCAGAGGGCTGGCACCGGAGGCAGTTAAGCGCGTAAGTGGTGATATTGCATTTGTCGGTTCAATGTATAACGAAAAGCATCAGTTGTACGAACGGCTTTCATCTATGCCGGATTTTGCAAAGGGATATCTTGACGGAATTATAGAAGCACAGATGAAGGTGCAGGGATATTTCTTTATGGAAGAGATGCTCAAAGGTCCGGTGCTTGAGGAGATGAAGAAGGCACTCGATTACAAACCGAACAGGGATGGTGTTGAGACACCCGAATATGTATATGCTAATTACTTCCTTGCACGTAAACTTGCAGAGAGGGAACGCCGCCATCTGCTCGGGATGCTGGCAGAGGAGCTTCCGGACAGCCGTGTCAATTTGTATACACACAATCCGACACCGGAGCTTCCGGGGGTGCATAATGTGGGAGCGGTTGATTATTACAATGATATGCCGTATGTATTCAAATGCAGCCGCATTAATCTCAACATCTCGCTTAGGAGCATACAGACGGGGATACCGCTGCGCTGCATGGATATTATGGGGGCGGGGGGATTTCTGATGTCAAATTATCAGGCAGATCTTCTTGAACATTTTATTCCGGGGGAAGATTTTGTTTATTATGAAAGTGATGAAGACCTTATAAGTAAATGCCGCTACTACCTTGAACATGATGAGGAACGCCGTGCGATTGCGGCAAACGGTCATATTAAGGTGGCGGCGGCACATACTTATGAGGACAGGGTAAGGCAGATGTTTATGTAGAAGAGATGCCTATGAATTACATGAAAGCGCCATATCCATCATCTCAAGCAGTCTTGTATCATATGAGTGATACCGGGCTGCTTTTTCATATCCACGGCGTGCAATTGCCTCGCGTTCGCTGTCATGTGCCAGATAGTAAGCGCATTTGTCATGAAGCTCTTCCATTGATGAGAATGCTTCAACCTCGCTTCCAATCTCAAAATATTCCGGCAGCTCAGCCTGATAGTTGGTCAGCAGGAATCCTCCACAGCCGAGAATGTCGAATATCCGCAGTGACAGGCCGGAGCGTATTGAGCGTGCGGTTATGTTAAGGTTGATTTTGCTCTGGTTGAATATAAGAGGCATCTCGGTATGTGAGCGCGCAAATCCGCGGTTGTGTATATGCGGCAGGACAGATGCATCACTGCCAGTGTACAGGTCAACGCTGAAATTCTCTGACAGCATCTTGAGCGCACGGATACGCTCCTGCTCGGCAGCTTTGACACTTATATACTGCTGTGCCACAAGTGCCTTCCATGCGTGGCGGCTGGCCTCCGGGAATGTATAATGGCCGGGTGCGTTAGCAAGGAAAACATTTACAAAATCATCGCTGAGGCACTCCTCTATAAAATTATATCCGTATACCTTAAGCTGCGCATCAATGAGTGCATTGGCAAAGCCTTCATAGTAAGCGGGAAGCTTTACCTGATTGTACAGGCACTTTTCGGTATACAGTGAACCGATGAATGATATGTCACTTGCAAAATGCTGCTTCTGCGCAGAGCCTGCATTGTCGATTACGCGGCGGCTGCGCTGAATATTGGTGGCGAGCGGAATGTGGAATATATGTCCCGGATTATCTGCTGCAAATTCATCATACAGGCAGCGGTCGAATAAGAATACCCGGTTGCACGGAAGCTTTATCGAATCGGAATACAGCTCCATAACCGGACTGTCGACGATAAGTGAAAAATACATTATCCCATATATGCTGCATACTTCTGCAATCCACGGAAAGAAATTGACTGTGAATACAAGTGAATAGGCAGTGCCGCTGTCAAGGCGCTTCTTTAGCACAGTTATTCCTTCGGCAGGTGTTATTTTTTTGTTATATATCTCATCAGTAACCTCATCAACATGTACAGACATTCTGTTAAATGCTTCGATGATGTCAGGTTCACAAATGCTTCCGTATCTGTATATTAAAATATTCATACTAATCTCCATTCCTGTGCTGCATTTTGCACATATCAAGTTTGTGCGCAGACACCAGTCTTTATATGAGATATTATATAAAGGAGTGGGACAAAAGGCAATCTCACAATCTCAATCACGTAAAAGAATGGCAGAATATAAAGTTTCTGCATGTTCATGCCGATACATATTTATAATCTGATGCTGGGAGGCGGAAGCTTGCAGCATTTTGTACAAAGACAGTAAGAAAGGGATAGAATAATGGCAGATAATACAGTTAACGGAGCAGATAATAAGGAAGTAATTGAAGCGGTGCTTACTGCATCAGAATATTGCAAGAAGCTTGAGAGAGCACTTGGTAATGTTGCATTTGAATTTGAGAATGGCAAGGCTGATGACACTGAGGATTATGCAAAGAGCATACTCGAAGGTGTGAACTGGACGATACAGGTATACAATGCAACTAAGGATTACCTTAAGGAGATTGGTGTTGAGGTTGACCAGAATGCTGTCAACGAGGCAATTAAGGCAATCGGCAAAGCGTATGAAGATGACGATGACAATGCCAAGGCAGAGCTGTTCAAGGGTGAGCTTAAGAACTTTATCGGTGCAATCGCACTTGCAGGCGGAAGAATTAATTGAATTAATTAATTAAAATTTAATTGACAGAATGGCATATATAAAGCGATAATATTGTGATAACTGTTTTATTATATCAGAACAGCACGGAGGTCAGAATGAAAGGTTTCGTTAAGAAGATATACAAAGATGTTATCGCTGTTATTGTTATGCTGGTGCTTACCGGCGTATTGATGTACGTATTTATGGATATGCAGAATTTTGACCTGCAGTATCCGATGTCATACGACGGCGGCGATGGAATGTCATACCTTGTTAATGCCGTAACACTTAAAGAAGGCATGAATACTATGGAGACGGACAGGCTTGGTGCGCCTTACGGATATTATGGGTATGATTTTTATGCAAGTTCACTGCATAATTTTGATAATATGGTGCTTAAGATATTTGTGGCATTCACGGATAATCCTGCAATTGCAGTTAATCTTATGTTCCTGTCAACATTTCCTATGATTGCGCTGCTTGCGTACTTTGCACTGAGGCAGATGAGGATACGACCATGGATTTCGGTTGCCGGAGCGCTTACATTTACATTTATGCCGTACATATTCATGCGCGGAATGAATCATTATGTGCTTGCATGCTACTATTTTGTGCCGATATCGATTCTGTTCTGTATATGGATATATGAGGATGACAATTTCTTCAGACTTAACAGAGGATTTTTTAAGAACTGGAAGAACTATTTTGCAATAGTTTTATCAGCATGCATAGCTAATAACGGAATTGCCTATTATGCATTTTTTACATGTTTCTTTCTTATTATAACAGGGCTTGTAAAAGCGCTTAAGGAGAAGAAGTTCGGATATCTTGGCAAGGCATTATCGCTTATAGTTCTTGTGGCCGGATTTATGGTGGGGGCGCTTATGCCTAATGTGCTCTACATAAGGGCGAATGGAGCCAATAAGGACGGATTCATGCGTACTCTTGACGGTGTTGAGACATATTCGCTTAAGATAGCCCAGCTGTTTATTCCGCTGGAGTCACATGGAAGTTCGTCACTTGAGAATATTATAAATGAATATAATGACGCAATGCCGCTTGTTAATGAGAATTACATGGCTTATCTTGGAATTATGGGATGCATCGGTTTTCTTGCGCTGCTTGTTGTACTGTTTCTTAAGCGCATGGGAGATGACAAGCCATACAAAGTCCAGCTTGAGCTTTTGTCGCTGCTTAATATCGCTGCGATACTTCTCGGAACGATAGGAGGCTTCGGAAGTCTGTTCGGACTGCTTGTTACGGATATGATAAGATGTTATAACAGAATTTCGATATTTATAGCATTTATCTCGATAGCTGCAGTGTGTATACTGCTTAATGTACTGGGTACAAGGATTCTTGAGTCAGGCAGAATCGCAAAGCTTGGCAGATATGCATGCGGCTCAGTATATGGGGTGTTTGCTGCGGTGTGTGCAGTGGTGACACTCTGGGGAATATGGTTCCAGTATCCGGGACTTAGGTTTGATTATGATAACTTTAAGAATTATTATATATCCGACCATGAATTTGTAACCAGAATAGAGGATTCTCTTCCTGCAGGCTCGATGATATACCAGCTTCCTTATCATGAATATCCTGAGGGCGGCGCTGTTAATGATATGAATGATTATGATCTCTGGATAGGATTTATCCATTCTAAGACATTAAGATGGAGCTATGGCGGTGTTGTCGGAAGAGATGCTGACAACTGGCTGTCTACAGTGAACAATGATGATGTTCCCAAGATGCTTAAGACTGTCAGGGAAAAAGGATTCGCAGGAATATATATTGACAGACGGGCATATGAGGATGATGATGTATTGAATCTTGAGAATGCATTGAGAGGACTGCTTAGTGAAGAACCGATAATAAGTAATAACGGTGCATTGAGTTTCTTCTATATTAAATAGTATCTGATACATGGTTGTAAGAGGCAGGGCATTGTACCCTGCCTTTATATGGATTGTTCCTTAAAAAAAACAATATTTTTTTAAAAATGTTGTTGCAAATATCAGATTTATTAGGTATACTAATCCTTGCTGTGACATGATAGCAATGAAACGAGAAGTTGCTGCGAAGCGAAAGCTAAGCAGGTTATTCCGTGGAGCGAATGTCAAAAACCGATACAACCCATCGGTTTCAACAAAATGGCGACAAGTCACTGTACAGAATATCATCTGTTAATTATACAGAAATGACCGCGAGAGTAATTATGAGCATGATAGTTCATGATACACGCGGGGGAGTGTACAGTCACCGCTTGTCGTACTTAAGTTCTGAAGTGCGAAAAGGAGGCGACTTTTTTATTATGGCAAATCAGGTAATGAGAATTACATTGAAGGCATATGATCATCAGTTAATTGATCAGTCAGCTAAGAAGATTATCGAGACAGTAAAGAAGACGGGAGCTCAGGTGAGCGGACCGGTACCTCTTCCAACAAAGAAGGAAGTTGTTACAATTCTTAGAGCTGTTCATAAGTATAAGGATTCAAGAGAGCAGTTCGAGCAGAGAACTCATAAGAGACTTATCGATATCCTCACACCATCACAGAAGACTGTTGATGCGCTCTCTAAGTTAGAGATGCCTGCTGGTGTATACATCAATATCAAGATGAAGTAATTCAAACCATAACAGTTGCATTGATGTATGGGTTGACGCATCGGGTAAGACAACGAGGTTGAATTTTTTCATAAACTAAGTAGTAATCCTGAAGGGTTTAATATAGAAGCAACACAAACCGCAGTGGTGAAGGTTCCACTTATATTTAACTGTTCTAGGATGATGAGATGCGCTTACGCAACAAGGTTTACCGGGTTCGTAATCATCTTATCCGCTGTAGATTAAACAGGAGGAAAATCAATGAAGAAGGCAATTTTAGCTACAAAAGTCGGAATGACTCAAATCTTCAACGAAGACGGTGTTTTAACACCTGTAACTGTTCTTCAGGCTGGTCCTTGTGTTGTAACACAAGTAAAGACAGTAGAAAACGACGGTTACGATGCAGTTCAGGTTGGTTTTGCTGACATTAGAGAAAAGTTAGTAAACAAGCCTGTTAAAGGACATTTTGATAAGGCAGAGGTTCCTTACAAGAGATTCTTAAGAGAGTTCAAGTTTGAAAATGCTTCAGAATACTCAGT
>OHUK01000841.1_pt1 | contig 12726 bp, 8 predicted proteins | sample 1579201 | NCBI WGS metagenome assembly OHUK01 (sample SAMEA3879528, study PRJEB24766) | human gut metagenome | biome: human-associated habitat; feature: feces | place: USA | collected 1985/1987 | reverse complement strand
ACGCTCATGTTCTGGTCAGCCAGGAAGTTCAGGCCGTCGAAGTTGCCCTCCAGCTCTTCAATCTCTACATCGTAGTCTACACCTTGTACTTTATATTGAAACTTGTTCATAGTTGCTTGTCTTTAGTTTATTGGGTTATGGATTATTCATGAAATTGAGTCATCTGGATGTATTCCACGTTCCAGTCCGTGTCTTTGGGCTTGATGGTTATGATGCCGCTTTCAACATCATGGGTGTTGCTCGTGTATTGCTGGATGGCAAGTGCAATTACAGCAATGTAGGTTTCTTTGTCGATGCCTTTCGACTTGAGGCCGTCTTGCAGCAATACGTTTGTCTTGTGGCCCAGCTCAACGGTCTTCTCCATCGTCTTTACTCCGGCCTTGAGAGGTTGCATGTTGGCAACTTTCTTTGCTGCGGCACGGTGCTTCATGAACATTCCGAACAGCGTGAAGAAGATGCAAAGCAACGCAAGGCAGAAGAACACGATGCCCATGGCAAGCACTGTGATGCCTATTCCGTATGGGTCGTTGCGTTTCAATTTGGCGATTTTCGTCTCGTCAACCTGTATATAGTTTGATATACCAGGCGTTACGGCGTCAGCCGGCTTGACCTGCCATACAGGCGAACCGTCGTGCTGGCGTGCGTATGACTGGTTGGCACCCAGTGCCGGAACAGTCACGGAGTCGAGGAGTTGTGTTGCGTTGCCGTTGTAGAGACCAATCCAGGTGGGTTTTTCCGGGTCGATCTTCACAGAGAGGTGCAGCGTTCCCTTGGCTGGGTTGCTGTTACAGTAAAGCAGCAAGTGTTGGCGTGCGCTAAGGTTTGTGCGTGCATCCCCGTTGGGAATGATGCTCATGCGCTTGATGCGCTCGGGAACACTCATTTCTGGGTCGAGTACGGACCGGTCTGTTGTCAGGAACATGCCCCTGATATTGTAGGTGGAGAATGACACATTGGCTATCTCCACCCATGCTTCCCTACGCCCGTATTCGTCCTGTAGGCTTGTTGTGTTGTTGGTCATGACTTCGTTCAGCTTGATGCTGTTGGACACCTGTCCCAAGGCGCCGGTTGAAGCTGATGTAAGCACTAGGCCTAACAGTAATCCGAACTTGTTCATTTCAGTGTGTGAGTATTATGTTAGTATTGATATTGTTAGTTCAACCTGTCAGATGCCGCAACACAGGAGTATTATCAGCTGTGCGGTGAATATGCGCAGGAACATGCTAAGCGGATAGACCGTAGAGTAACCCACTGCAGGCGCCTCTTTCGAGCACGACTGGTTGGCAAAGGCCAATGCTGGCGGGTCGGTATATGTTCCGGCAATCATGCCCATTATCGTGAAATAGTTGAATTTGTATTTCAGCCTTGCTATCGTTCCTACTATAAGTATAGGTATCACCGTTATTAGGAAGCCTGTGTAAACGTATTTCAGGCCGTCGCCCCTGACGACAGTGTCCAAGAAACCCTCACCGGCCTTGATGCCGACGCTGGCAAGGAAGAGCACAAGGCCAATCTCGCGAAGCATGGTGTTGGCGCTGGTGGTTGTGTATGTCACAAGGTGTACCTTGTAACCGTAGCGCCCTATGAGTATGGCTATGACGAGCGGGCCTCCGGCTATGCCGAGTTTCAGCGGCATGGGCATTCCCGGCACTGCAAATGGCAGGCTGCCAAACAATATGCCGACTATGATGCCAATGAATATTGTAGCGATGTTGGGGCTGTCGAGCCGCTTTATCGAGTTGCCAAGCACGCTTGACACGCGGTTGACAAGGTTCTCGGGCCCAACCACCATGACGCGGTCGCCCACTTGGAGGGCCAGGTGGGGGTTGGCAAACAAATCCATGCCCTGGCGTGTGACGCGGGTAACGTTGACGCCGTAGACGGTAGAGAAGTGCATCTGGCCCAGCGTCTTGCCGTTGATTGACGGGCGGGTGACGACGATTCGCTTCGATACCATTGGCTGGTCTTGCTTTTCCCATTCAACCTGCTCCTCGGGCCCGATGAATGCCTTTATGGCTTCGGCATCGGCCTCTGCACATACTATAAATACGATGTCGCCCAGTTCGAGCGTGGTCTGGCCGTTGGGTATGCTTACATGCCCGTCGTGCAATACGCGGGAACAAACGAAGTCACGGTTTAGGAAGTCGTGTATTTGCTTTATTGAACGGCCGGCAAGGTATGAGTTTGTCACGCGCAGGTGCATGTTGTGGGGCTTTACGTGTGCATCCTCTTCAGAGTCTTTGTTCAGCACTTCTTCCTCTTTGTCGAGCGATATGTGGCAAATGTATCTCAGAAGTATGGTCGCTCCGATTATTCCCAACACGCCGAGCGGGTAGGCACAAGCGTAGCCCGACGCTATTTGCGGGGCCTGGCCTTTGGGGAAGACGCTGTCGAGGGCTTCCGTGGCAGCGCCAAGCCCGGGGGTGTTGGTCACGGCGCCATAGAGCGTTCCGACCATCATGGGCAGGTTCTTGGGGTCGCTCGTGTCGAAGAAAATGAAATAACATGCGAACATGACGCCAATGTTCAGCAATATGGCCGCACAAGCGAGCACATTAAGCGTAATGCCGCCTTTTCGGAAACTGGCAAAGAATCCGGGCCCAACTTGTAGTCCTATCATGAAGACAAACAAGATAAGGCCGAAGTCTTGCAGGAATGTCAGTATGTTGAGTGGGGCTGTCTGGCCTATGTGGCCGGCAACTATGCCCGCAAACAACACGAATGTCACACCGAGCGATATTCCGCCTACTTTGATTTTGCCGAGGAGTACACCAACAGCAATCACTATAGCATACAGAATAGCTATGTGCGCTACAGACTCGGTGTTAGTGAATAGATTTATTAGCCAATCCATGTGGAATATTAATATTATCTAAGTTGCAAAATTAGGTAAAATATTGCGCAAATAACAATTTATGTGTAATTATTTTCGTTCGGCGCTTGAAGTTTTTGAATTTTTCACGATTGGCAATCTTTTTCTCGTTATATTTTTCAGAAACTCGGATATTCTGTATATCTTTGCATAATGATCGGCTGCGCCCGGCGCACTGAAGGTGGCGCCGCGGCTTGCCCGGCCTGTGGCTCACCATGGCGGTGATGCCGCGCCGGCACGGGCCGGCACGGGCGAGGGCATGCCTCACCTGAGGCGGACGGTATTTCAGCTCTGAGAGCTTGACGCGTGACTCAACGATTCAATAACTTATATAATAAATATTGTATTTTATGTCAAACAACAGAGAAAAACTCTTTACTGAGTTCGAAGCTCCTACAACCCAGGAATGGCTTGATAAGATTCAAGTTGACTTGAAGGGTGCAGACTTCAACAAGAGACTGGTTTGGAGAACCAATGAAGGCTTCTCCGTACCGCCGTTCTATCGCAGGGAAGATGTCGAGAAATTGAAGACCCCTGATGCTTTGCCCGGTGAATTCCCGTTCGTGCGCGGCAATAAGAAGGACAGCAACTCATGGTATGTGCGCCAAGACATAAAGGTTGATGACGCAAAGGAAGGAAACGCCAAGGCCTTGGATGTGTTGTCTAAGGGGGTGGACTCGCTGGGCTTCCATTTCTGTGGGGACTGCATAAGCGCAGAGTTCGTTGAGACTTTGCTCGACGGCGTCAAGTGTGACTGTGTGGAACTCAACTTCTGCACTTGCAAACGGCGCTCTGTTGACCTTGCAAAGATACTGTGCGCATATTTTGAAAGCAAGGGGTATGCAAAGGAGAGCATTGTCGGTTCGATTGACTGGGACCCTATTGAGAAGATTGTGATGAAGGGCAAGGACGTCACCCGCCTGCTGCCACTCGCTTCACAGCTGGTCGACATGTTCAAGGATTATCCTCATTTCCGCTGCATTGCCGTTAACGCTGCTTCGCTTAACAATGCCGGAGCATATATCGTACAGGAGTTGGGATATGCCCTCGCATGGGGACATGAATATCTCTCCGAGCTGGTTGAAGCAGGCGTAGACCCCGCTTTGGCGGCAAGCAAGATAAAGTTTAATATGGGCATCACCGAAAACTATTTCATGGAAATAGCGAAGTTCCGTGCCGCCCGCTTGCTTTGGGCCGAGATAGTGAAGCAGTATGAGCCCAAGTGCGATTGCGCTTGCAAGATGTGTGTCAATGCAACGACCACCACTTACAACATGACTATGTATGACAGCTATGTGAATTTGCTCCGCACGCAAACCGAGGCAATGAGTGCAGCACTTGGCGGAGTCCACTCTATATCTGTCGTTCCATTCGATGCCGTTTACGAGACTCCTACCGACTTCTCTGAGCGTATTGCCCGCAATCAGCAGTTGTTGCTTAAGGAAGAGAGCCACTTCGACAAGGTGGTGGATCCTTCTGCCGGGTCATACTTCATCGAAGAGCTGACCACTTCGCTCGCCGATGCAGCGTGGAAGCTGTTCCTCAAGATAGAAGAACAGGGCGGATACCTTGAAGCTGTCAAGTGTGGCGTCGTGCAGGATGATGTAAATACGACCAACACCAAGCGCCATGAAGATGCCGCCAAGCGCAAGGAGTTCATCCTCGGAACCAACCAATATCCTAATTTCACGGAGGTTTCTGACGGAAAGGCGCCCTTGTCGTGCTCTTGCGGATGCGGAAGCAAGCATGAAGACGCTCCGTTCAAGGCCATCACTTCCACGCGTCTTGCCGCCGACTTTGAGCAGTTGCGCTTGCAGACCGAGCACAGTGGCAAGGTGCCTACGGCGTTTATGCTTACGATAGGCAGCCTGGCCTGGCGCCAGGCACGTGCGCAGTTCAGTTCAAACTTCCTTGCCTGCGCCGGATACAAGATTGTAGACAACCTTGGATTTGACACGGTTGAAGAAGGAGTGGACGCCGCAATGAAGGCCGGTGCCGACATTGTCGTGCTTTGCTCAAGCGACGATGAGTATGCTACATTTGCAGTTCCGGCATACAATTACCTTGCCGGCCGCGCAATGTTTATCGTTGCCGGAGCCCCGGCATGCATGGATGAGCTCAAGGCTGCAGGCATTGAGAACTTTATACACGTGAAGTGCAATGTGCTTGAGACATTGAGAGAGTATAACGCTAAATTGGGAATCAAATAACCACAAGAGTCATGAGAAAGAGTTTTAAAGATGTTGATATATTTGCCGGGATAAAGGCTGCCAACGGAGCCGACTGGCAGAAGGCCAATGGTATTGCTCCCAATTGGAAGACTCCGGAGCATATTGAAGTGAAGCCTGTTTACACAAAGGAAGACCTCGAAGGCATGGAGCACCTTGACTTCGCTGCCGGTATTCCGCCGTTCCTGCGCGGCCCTTACTCAATGATGTATCCTTTCCGTCCGTGGACGATACGTCAGTATGCCGGATTCTCAACTGCTGAGGAGTCAAACGCTTTCTATCGCCGCAACCTGGCTTCCGGACAGAAAGGTCTGTCGGTGGCTTTCGACCTGCCAACACACCGCGGTTACGACCCCGACAACGAGCGTGTGGTCGGTGACGTTGGAAAGGCCGGCGTGTCGATTTGCAACGAAGAGAACATGAAGGTGCTCTTCGATGGCATCCCACTCAACAAGATGTCTGTGTCGATGACGATGAATGGTGCGGTGTTGCCCGTGCTCGCGTTCTACATCGTGGCAGGCCTGGAGCAGGGGGCCAAGCTGGAGGAGATGGCCGGTACCATCCAGAACGACATCTTGAAGGAGTTCATGGTGAGAAACACCTACATCTATCCGCCAGCCTTCTCAATGAAGATTATTGCCGACATATTCGAGTTCACTTCTCAGAATATGCCTAAGTTCAACTCTATATCCATCTCCGGTTACCACATGCAGGAAGCCGGAGCCACTGCAGACATTGAGCTTGCATATACGCTTGCCGACGGAATGGAGTATATCCGTGCCGGAGTCAACGCCGGGATAGACATCGATGCGTTTGCACCCCGCCTGTCATTCTTCTGGGCAATAGGCGTCAACCACTTCATGGAGATTGCCAAAATGCGTGCGGCCCGCTTGCTTTGGGCTAAGATTGTGAAGAGTTTTGGAGCCAAGAACCCGAAGTCGATGGCTCTGCGCACGCACTCGCAGACATCAGGTTGGTCGCTCACCGAGCAAGATCCTTATAATAATGTCGGCCGCACTTGCATCGAGGCAATGGCTGCCGTGCTTGGCCATACCCAGTCGTTGCACACCAATGCGCTCGACGAGGCCATAGCATTGCCAACCGACTTCTCTGCCCGCATTGCCCGTAACACCCAGATATACATCCAGAACGAGACAAAGGTTTGCAAGCACATCGACCCGTGGGCCGGTTCTTATTATGTGGAGTCGCTCACAAATGAGCTCGTTCACAAGGCATGGGAGCACATACAGGAGATTGAGAAGCTCGGCGGCATGGCCAAGGCCATTGAGACCGGCGTGCCAAAGATGCGCATCGAGGAAGCTGCAGCCCGTACACAGGCCCGCATCGACAGTGGAGTGCAGGTTATCGTCGGCACTAACAAGTACCGTCTTGACCACGAAGATCCGATTGACATCCTCGAGGTTGACAACACCGCCGTGCGCAAGCAGCAGGAAGAGCTTCTGGCACAGATCCGCTCAACGCGCGACAACGAGGCTTGCAAGAAAGCGCTGGCCGAACTTACGGAATGCGTTCGCAGCGGCAAGGGCAACCTTTTGGCCCATGCCATCGAATGCGCTAAGTTGCGTTGCACTCTCGGTGAGATAAGTGATGCCTGCGAAGAGGTCGTAGGCCGTTACAAAGCAGTAATCAGAACTATTTCAGGCGTGTATTCATCAGAAAGCAAAAACGACAAGGACTTCGACGTGGCTTGCAGGCTTACCGAGGAGTTTGCAAAGAAAGAAGGGCGTCGCCCGCGTATCTTCGTAGCAAAGATGGGACAGGACGGGCACGACCGTGGTGCAAAGGTTGTGGCCACAGGATATGCCGACTGCGGTTTCGATGTCGACATGGGCCCGTTGTTCCAGACTCCGGCCGAGGCTGCTCGCGAGGCTGTCGAGAATGATGTGCATGTGGTGGGCGTGTCTTCTCTGGCTGCAGGCCACAAGACACTAATCCCTCAGCTCATCGACGAGTTGAAGAAACTCGGGCGCGAAGACATCATGGTCATTGCCGGAGGCGTGATTCCCGCACAGGATTACGACTTCCTCTACAAGGCCGGTGTTGCCGCAATATTCGGCCCGGGCACATCTGTTGCCAAGGCTGCAGTTGAGATAATGAACATCTTGCTCGACGAGGATTGAGCAAAACCTCGTCTTTGTATGGCATGATAAACGCGCCGGAAGCATCTTCCGGCGCGTTTCTTTATTGTGCAGTTACATGTTGACAACGCCATGCTTGTCGGCCGCCTCACTTTATTATCCGCACAACCGGTGCAATGTTGTTGGCTGTTTTCGGCAGTGTGATGTGCAGACCTTCGGCATCCTGCACCGCTTTCAGCTTGCCGTATCCAAGCAGGTAAACGCTTTTTATTGTCTTGCCTATGTGCTTGTTGCCTGAAGCCAGCGACGTTATGGTGAGTTTTCCGTCTTTTGGCCATGCCATTGATGTGGCGTAAACGTACCTCCGAGTCTGCGTGAACCTTATTTCGCGGCTGTCCATATCCCGGTACTGCGAGTCGTTGAAGCCCTGCGCATTCAGCGCAATGCCTTTTTCAGCTATGGGGCCCTCACCGAACACAAGCCACGGACGGGTGCCGTAAACGCTCTCTCCGTTTGTCTTCAGCCACCTGCCTATCTCGTCGAGAATAGCCTTTTCTTTCTCGTCGAAGGTGCCGTCGGCACGCAGAGGCACGCTGAGCAGCAGGTTGCCGTTCTTGCTCACAACGTCCACAAGCTGGCGCACCACCAATGCAGCCGACTTATATCCTTTTTCGTAAGTGCGCGTGTTATAGTGCCAGTCGCCCAGGCATGTGCATGTTTGCCAAGGCTGTTCAATCATCTTGCTCGGTGCTCCACGTTCCACGTCCCATGTGATGGCTTTGCGTTGTTGTTCGTCCAGTATTTTGCCGAACATCACGGCAGTGGCCTTGCCTTTGTTCATTTTCTCGTTGTGGTTGTAGAAGTGGGCGGCAATCTTCAGCCCAGCGTCGCTTATCGGGTAGAACGGCATCACCGTGGCGTCGAAATACAGCAAGTCGGGGTCGTAGCGGTTGATGGCGTCGAGGGTTCTGTTGTAAAAGTTGGTGACAAATTTCTGAGATGGCAGACTTGCCCCGTTGCCCCATGCCCATTGTTGGTGAATCATGCCGTCTGCCCATGTGGCTTTGCTTGGCGTATGTTCTTGGGCATACAGGTCTTGCGGGTCGTAGCCCTCCCACCACTTGCCCACGCCGTCGGCCTTTGTCATCCATCCGTCATATGGCACTCCCATCTTCTCGCCGCTGCGGTCGTATCGCCGTGCCGGTTCGTACCATGTCCATGCATGGTCGGCGTGCAGGCTAATGCCAAAAGGCAGGCCGGCTTTCCTGGCTGCGGCTGCCCATTCTCTGAGAACGTCGCGTTTAGGGCCGATATTCATCGAGTTCCACGGCTGATACTTGCTGTCCCATAGGTCATAGTTGTCGTGATGGTTGCCAAGGGCGAAGAAATATTTGGCCCCAATTGCCTTGTAATATGCCACGAGAGAGTCGGGAGACCAATGCTCCGCCTTGAACAATGGCAGGATATCCTTGAATCCGAACTCCGACGGATGGCCGTAGTGCTCAACGTGGTACTTGTATTGGTAACTGCCTTCGAGATACATTTTCCGCGCCATCCAGTCGCCGCTGGCCTCGACGCACTGCGGCCCCCAGTGCGCCCATATTCCAAACTTGGCGTCGCGGAACCATTCCGGCGTCTCATGGTTGGCCAGCGACTCCCACGAGGGGCGGTAGTTGCCTTGTTCCATTTTCTCGTCTGTTTCTGCTACTTTCACTTTGTAGTCTTGTGAATGCGCGTCACTTAAGACAGCGCAAAGGCATAGTGCCGCAATCAAATGTTTTTTCATCTGTTTCTTTCAGGTTGTTATTGTTAGTCGTTGCACTACGTCGGCAAAGGACGCATTGCTTTGTGCAAAGATACAACATTTCCCGCCAATGGCATAATGTGCGCTTATGTATTTGCCTTCAAGGCTTGGTCAGTCGCCCACTTTCCGCCCTCGTATGCTTTTGTTGGCAACAGTTGCCTGTCACACAAAACTTTGCCGCTGTAAGGTTTTGCGTTCTCGGCTTTATTTCATACCTTTGCAGATACAGTGTTTCATACAATAACAACAAGCCTATGACAGCAAATACGGCAAGGGAAGAATACATATCACTGTTGAAGTCGACCGGTCGCAGCGGCATCGACAGTGTGGTCGACTACCTCGACAAGGCGGGTTTTTTCAAGGCTCCGGCTTCGGTTAACCGCCATCTGAGCCATGACGGCGGCCTGCTCGAGCATTCGCTCAATGTCTACCGGACCGCCATGATGCTGCGAGAGCAGATGATTGCCATGCGTCCCGACATAGAAGGGCGGCTTCAGGTAGACAGCGTGGTTATATCTTCCTTGCTTCACGACATTTGCAAGGCGAACATTTACCACAAGACAACCAAATACCGCAAGGACGCCAACAACCGCTGGGAAGCCTACGACGGCTACGACGTGGATTACACCCGCTTCCCCCTCGGCCATGGCGAGAAATCTGTTGTGATGCTGCTTCGCCTCGGCCTGGAGCTGTCGAATGACGAGATACTGGCCATACGTTGGCACATGTCTGCGTGGGACTTGTCTTTTCAGAGCTTCGAGTCGAAGAGCAACATCTCTGCCGCGAGCGACGTGCCGCTTGTGGCCATACTCCAGGCGGCCGATGCACTGGCCGCCCACATCCTTGAGTGCTGAGCGTCGGTGCCTGCCGTCACTGCTGGCAGTAGCCTGCCATGCCGGTTTCGTCTGTCAGGGTGCAGGTGGGTGGCCCGCATGTTTTTTATTTTCACAAAGTAACGGATAAGTTGGTATTGTCTACCGCGAGGCTGATGGTAAGGGAAATGTCGCCATCCGACCTTATGCCATTGGCGGCTATGTTGCAAGACGACGGCGTGATGTATGCTTATGGCGGAGCATTCTGTGCGGCCGAGACAGAGGCGTGGCTTGACAAACAGTTGCGTCGTTATGCCGAACTTGGTTTCGGTCTGTGGGCCGTGTGCCTGAATGATACAGGCGAGATGATAGGGCAGTGCGGCATAACGATGCAAGAATACAATGATTTGACTGTGCCGGAGATAGGCTATCTGTTTGCCCGTGGGCACTGGCACAATGGATATGCCGCCGAGGCTGCCATGGCTTGCCGTTGTTATGGCATGGCCAACTTGCATTTCAACAGGCTATATTCCATAATCAGAGTAACCAATGTGGCTTCACAAAAAGTGGCATTCCGTATAGGCATGCGCCCCGAAGGCACAATAGTCAGGCACTACCGTGGGCAGTATATGCGCCACATCGTATTTTCTGCCGGCATAGACTGATGCCTATTCGCATGGCTCCACGGGCCTTGTTTTCCATGCAGAGCGGCGTTCTCCGGCCTTTTCTAGCATGCCGGCATTCACCGTCCGTCTTCAATCGCCCGTTATCTCCCCAAGCTATTGCTTCCTTTTCATCACATGTCCTGCCTGCCGTAACGTCCCTGGGCATGGCTGGCTGCCCCAAGGCAATGTGGCAGCCAATCAGCAGGCAAGATGGTGTGAAACGTTTGGAGAGCATGATGTTGTTGTGGAAAAGGCAATTCGGTGCCCGATGGTCGGCATGGCGTGATTCGTAAGACAATGCCCATGCTACGCCAGCGGTAGCTCCCCTGTTACCCAATCAACATCGTCTGCTGTATTCTTTTTGCCACATCATTATTGTAATAGAACCAACTGCTGCGGCTTAGTTGGCCCCATCAGTTCTGTCGTTGGTTTAAGTTTCCAATCACATATCACCAGCAGTAAAGCCACTGCGTTACTGTTGCTTTTGTTTATCTACATCCCGTTTCATCATGGTGTTTGTGCGCTTTGTGTCAGGACTTTACGCTGCAGGTGGCTTTAATGGTGTTTTGCAATTAGTCATATTGGTGCCACAATTAGCCCAAACCACCGCATTCCGGCAAAAAGGACAATGTGTGGGAATGTAAGTCGCATTGTTTCATATATATATATCTAATTTTGCATAAAACGAAAGGGTGACGACAGTTGGCTCGGATTGCTCAAGCAGCATGTTCCTGAGCCCTAAGGCATAGCCCGGCAGCAAGCCTCACGGTGGCCCTTGCCTCAGTCAGGCCTGCATATTTCGAGCCGGATGGCAGTTGGTTTATGCAGGGCATGCATGGTGCATTCAGGCACTCAACGTTGCCGGGCTATTCGTCATGGTCGTTTTAAAGTATATAACAGTTTAGAATAATTGATGGAATGGCATCAGTAAAGGTGAAGTTCAGGCCTTCAACAGTGGAAGGTGGAATGGGGAGTGTTTACTTTCAGGTAATACAAAATAGGGTAGTCAGGCAGATAGGCACAGGCTACAGGCTTTACAGCAATGAGTGGGATGATGGTTCGTCGATGCCGGCAGAGCTTGGCGAGGGCGAAGCCCGTGCTGCCGAGGTGCATGGCATAGGCGAGGACATAAGGCGCGAGAAGGCTTTGCTCGACAACGTAGTGGCCTCGCTCGACAGCCATGGCCCTTACACGGCCGACATGGTTGTGCACTCATATCACAGGCAGGATGCAAGCCTGTCGTTCTCTGTGTTTATGAACGGCGTCATTGCCAAGTTGCGCAAGCAGGGGCGGATGCGCACAGCCGAGACCTACGATTCGGCCCTGCGTAGCTTTATGGAGTTCAGAAACCAGGTTGATGTCACGTTGGATGCCATGAACTCCAACCTCATCGTACATTATGAGGCCTACCTGAAGAAGAGGGGGTTGAAGAAGAACACCATCTCTTTTTACATGCGCATACTGCGGGCCACCTACAACAGGGCCGTCGACAGCGGGCTCACCTCGCAGGCCAACCCGTTTGACAACGTGTACACAGGGGTTGACAAGACCGTGAAGCATGCCCTGCCTTTCGGCCTTGTGAAGCGCATGAAGGATATCGACTTGACATCGGACTCGTCGCTTGAGTTTGCCCGCGACATGTTCTTGTTCAGTTTCTACACCCGCGGCATGTCGTTTTTAGACATGGCTTACCTCGACCGCGACAGCATTCAGAACGGCGTGCTGTCATACCGCCGGCGCAAGACCGGCCAGACGCTTTACATAAAGTGGGAGCCCTGCATGCAGGATATTGTCGACAAGTATCCCGGCGCAGAAAACGGAAGGTTGCTGCCGATAATAAAGCGTAGCAACAATGAGCGCCGTCAGTATGAGAGCGCGCTCCATTTGGTAAACCACAAGCTTAAGGAGGTTGGAGCCATGATTGGGGTTACTTCGGGGCTCACCATGTATGTGGCGCGCCATTCGTGGGCGAGCATAGCTTTCCAGACCAATGTGGAATTGCAGACAATATCAAGGGCTATGGGACACACCAACCCCATGACCACCTTAATATATATAAAGGAACTTGACAACAGTCATCTGGCAACTGCCAACCATAAGATAATCACTGTATGCAGCACAAATACCGACGACGACACCAAAGGCATGCCATGATGCGGGAATGAAACGGGTGAGCCGTATAGACGTAAGCAAGCATATGCCGGCACACATCTGTCACTGCCGGCATTAACCGTGCTCGCAAGCCG
>OHUK01000836.1_pt1 | contig 12770 bp, 7 predicted proteins | sample 1579201 | NCBI WGS metagenome assembly OHUK01 (sample SAMEA3879528, study PRJEB24766) | human gut metagenome | biome: human-associated habitat; feature: feces | place: USA | collected 1985/1987 | reverse complement strand
GCTTCTCGACAAATATAAGGCTTATCCGAATGAGCTTTCAGGCGGCGAGCAGCAGAGAGTTGCAATCGCAAGAGCTCTTGTAAACAGACCGGCTATCCTTTTATGTGATGAGCCGACAGGTAACCTTGACCCTGCCAATTCTGCCGAGATTATGAAGATTCTTAATCAGGCTAACAAGCTTGGCACGACTGTCCTTGTTGTTACACATAACATGGAAATTGTGCAGCAGATGAAGAAGAGAACTATCACAATGAGTGAAGGTAAGATTATAAGCGATTTGGAAAAGGGTGGTTATTTCTATGAAGATTAGGTCATTATTTTATCATATAAAAGACGGTCTCAAGAACATATACCGCAACCGTCTGTTTTCACTTGCTTCAATAGCAACAATAGCGGCATGTATATTTCTTTTTGGTATTTTGTATTCACTTGTAATGAATTTCCAGTATATGGTTAAAAAGGCTGAAAATGAAGTCTGTGTTACGGTTTTCTTTGACGAGGGACTTTCAGAGACACAGATTAAGCAGCTCGGTGATACTATTTCAAAAAGAGTTGAAGTTTCTTCAGTACATTACACATCTGCTGAAGAGGCATGGGATAAATTCAAGACAGAATATTTTAAGGAATATCCTGAACTTGCATTAGGATTTAAGGATGATAACCCTCTTGCCAACTCTGCATCTTATGAGGTATATCTCAGCGATGCAAGCATGCAGGGTACACTTGTAACATATCTTGAGAATCTTGACGGCGTAAGACAGGTAAACCGTTCAGAGGTTACTGCGAGCAGCCTTGCAAGTGCAGCAAAGCTTGTAGGATATGTTGCTGCAGCAATTATTATCATACTTCTTGCAGTATCAATTTTCCTTATTACGAATACAATTGTTATTGGTATTACAGTTCGTAAAGACGAGATTTCAATTATGAAATTTATTGGTGCAACTGATGGATTTGTAAATGCACCGTTTTTCGTTGAGGGTATTACAATCGGAATTATTGGTTCAGTAATTCCGCTTGTTATTCTGAGTTATATTTATCAGAAGGTTATCAGCTACGTTCTTGGTAAATTCTCAATCCTCAGCAATATTCTTGCATTTATGCCGATGTCAGATGTTTTCAGAGTTCTTGCACCTGTGGCAATATGCCTCGGAATCGGCATTGGTTTCCTCGGAAGCTTCTTTGCGGTACGTAAGCATGCCAATGTATAAAATGCCGGTTTGTAAAATGTTTAAAGAATGTGCCGTTATCGGATGGTATTGAGAAAGGAGAGGCACCGTATGAAAAAAACGACAATTTTAAAATTTGTTGCTACATTGCTGTGCCTTGCATTATGTGCATCTTCTGTTATGGCTTTGTCTAACGGATTGTTTGCGGCAAAAAAGGTCGCGGCTTCTGACCTTGATGACGTAAAACAGGAAAAAGAAGATAAGGAACAGCAAAGAAAAGATGTTCAAAAGAAAATGGACGAATATAAGGCCAGTGCACAAGATACAAAAGAATATATGGCAATACTTGACACACAGATGTCAGAACTTAATGGCAGTCTGTACGAACTCCAGATAAAGATGGAAGATCTGAATACACAGATTGATGAGACAACACAGAATCTTGAGGCGGCACAGGAAGATGCAGCAAGCCAGTACGAGATGATGAAGTTAAGAATTAAATTTATGTACGAACATAATGAAGAGAGTTATCTTGCTTTGATTCTTACATCTGAGAGTATGGGTGAAATGTTAAACCGTGCCGAATATGTTACAAAAATTTCGTCATATGACAGGGATATGCTCACAAAATATGAAGAGACTATTAAGTATATAGCTGAGGCAAAACAGCAGCTCGAGGATGATTATACTGAGCTTGCTGATACACAGTCACAGCTTGAATCACAGCGTGATGAGCTTGCACAGATGCAGGCTGAAAAAGAGAGCGAACTTGCCAATTATAATAGTCTCATAGCATCCTCAAAGGCACAGGAAACGGAACTTTCTAGTGATATCAGCGGACTTACGAGTGAGATAGAGCGTATTGAACGCGAGCTTGAGGAACAGAACAGAAATAACAACAATAATAATGGCGGAAATAGTGGCGGAAGCACAGATATTCCAAGTACGGGAGTATTTTTATGGCCTACAATATCAAGAAGAATAACTTCTGATTATGGCGATACTGATGGAAGAAACAATCCGCATATTGGAATTGATATAGGTGCAACTAAGCCGGGCGTATGGGGAGACCCTATTTATGCGGCTGACGGAGGAAGAGTTGTAAGAGCTGAGTATAACTGGTCAGCGGGTAACTGGCTCTGGATAGACCATGGCAACGGACTTTATTCTATTTATATGCACTGTTCACAGTTCCTTGTCTCTGTAGGCCAGACAGTAAACAGAGGAGATACAATAGCTCTGATGGGTTCGACAGGTGAATCGACAGGGGCACATCTTCATTTCAGTGTGCGTTATGGCGGTACATATGTTAATCCTTGGGGATATTTAAGGTAGAAAGACATATTTTTTATACATAAATCAGAACGGGTCTTAATACGGATTTGTTCTGATTTAAGTTTTTTGAAAGGCGAAAACAGATGGATAATATGGACAATTCAAATCAGCAGAACAATGATTTAAATAATGCGTATGCATCGTATAGGAGAGAAAAAAATAAAAATAAGTCAAAGTTTGGCAAAGGGCTTGTGGCTGGCATTCTTGCAGGAGTTTTCGCAACGGTTTCTGTTGTGGGAATTACAGCTGGGATTTTTGAGAGAAAAGGATATCTTCATTTTGGTGCAAATGGAGAGGTGTATGTGCAGCAGACTTCAACTGATGATTCAGATGGAATAGGAAGTGATGTTGAGGGTAAGCTTAATGCAATTGATTCGCTTCTTGACAGGAATTTTTATTTTGGTGGAACAGATGATGAAAAGGCTGAAAATTATATTTACAAGGCTTTTCTTGATTCCTATGGCGATAAATATACAGTTTATTATACTCCTGATGAATATAAGGCAATCCTTGAATCGACAAGCGGCAAGTTCTATGGAATAGGTGCTGTATGCCAGAAAAATGAGGATGGTTCGATTCTTATCGCAGACCCATATGAGGATGCCCCGGCATACAAAGCGGGAATAAGAAAGGGCGACTGCGTTGTGAAAGTTGACGGAACAGATATAACTGATATGGATTTATCATCCGCAGTTGCACTTATAAAGGGGGATAAAGGAACAACTGTTAATCTTGAAATAAGAAGGGGTTCACAGACACTTACCTTTACAGTTGAAAGAGCAGAGGTAAATGTAAAGACTGTTGACCATAAAATGATGGATGATAATATTGGATATATTATAATTTCACAGTTTGATGAAGTTACGACAAAGCAGTTTAAAGAAGCATTAGAAGATTTGCAGCAGCAGGGAATGAGCGGACTTATAATTGATATACGTTCAAATCCTGGTGGACTTTTAAACAGCGTTGTTGATATTCTTGATGGGATTCTTCCGGATGGATTGATTGTGTATACAGAGACTAAGAGCGGAACACGTAAGGAATATAAAGGAAGCAACAGCAATGAACTTAAAGTTCCTCTTGCAGTTCTTGTAAATGAAGATAGTGCGAGTGCTTCAGAGATATTTGCCGGTGCGGTTCAGGATTACGGAAAAGGTGCGATTATCGGAACAAAGACATTTGGTAAAGGTATTGTCCAGACAATACAGCCGCTCACAGACGGAAGTGCTGTAAAGTATACGATTGCCAAATATTTTACTCCTAAGGGACAGGATATTCACGGAAATGGCGTTACACCTGATATTGAGGTTACGCTTCCGTATGATGCTGTAAGTGACGTCCAGTATGAGGCAGCTGTCAACTATCTTAAAGGAAAAATGAATTAAGAGTTTTAAAAGTACAGAACAAATATTCGATTTGTTCTGTACTTTTTTTATTTTGAATGATATACTATAGTGGTAACATACTAGGAATAGTTTATTATTTTAGATATATCACATAGTTTAATCTTAATCAGGAGAACAGTATGAATCATTTTGAGTTGGTATCTGAATATAAGCCGACCGGCGACCAGCCACAGGCAATTAAGAAGCTTTCAGATGGATTTCTTGAGGGCAATCAGTTTGAGACGCTTGTCGGTGTAACCGGTTCGGGAAAGACTTTTACAATGGCTAACATTATTGAGAAAGTGCAGAAGCCTACGCTTATTATTTCACATAATAAGACACTTGCTGCACAGCTTTACGGCGAGATGAAGGAATTTTTTCCAAATAATGCTGTTGAATATTTTGTTTCGTATTACGATTATTATCAGCCCGAGGCTTATGTACCGCAGAGCGATACTTATATAGCTAAGGATTCTTCTATTAATGATGAGATTGATAAGTTAAGGCATTCAGCAACAGCCGCACTTTCTGAAAGAAAGGATGTTATTATTGTGGCTTCTGTATCGTGCATATACGGACTCGGTGCACCTATTGATTACCAAAATATGGTTATTTCCCTGCGTCCCGGCATGGAGAAGGACAGAGACGATGTCATAAGAAAGCTTGTTGATATTCAATATATGAGAGGAGACCAGGATTTTAAACGAGGAACTTTCCGTGTGCGTGGCGATGTTGTTGAGGTTTATCCGGCAGCATCAAGTGGAGAGGCTGTAAGAATTGAATTTTTTGGTGATGAAGTTGACAGAATATCTGAGATTGATTCTTTGACTGGAGAAGTCAAGTCAGAGCTTGAACATATTGCGATTTTCCCGAATTCACATTATGTTGTTGATAAGGAAAAGATGGCGGCAGCAATTGAGAATATTAAGGAAGAACTGAAGGAGAGAATTGCTTATTTTAAGAGCGAAGATAAGCTTGTTGAGGCACAGAGAATTGAGGAGAGAACTAATTTTGATATAGAGATGATGCAGGAGACCGGTTTCTGCTCGGGAATTGAGAATTATTCAAGACATCTTGCGGGGCTTCCGGCAGGGGTTCCGCCATATACACTTATGGATTATTTTCCGGATGATTTTCTTATTATAGTTGATGAGTCACACATAACGATTCCACAGATAAGAGGAATGTATGCCGGCGACCAGTCAAGAAAGACAACTCTTGTAGATTATGGTTTCAGGCTTCCATCTGCTAAGGATAACAGACCGCTTAATTTTACTGAATTTGAGAATAAGATTTCGCAGATGTTGTTTGTTTCGGCAACACCATCTGTCTATGAGGAAGAGCATGAACTTTTAAGGGCGGAGCAGATTATACGTCCTACAGGACTTCTGGATCCTGAGATTTTTGTACGTCCTATTGAAGGGCAGATTGATGACCTTGTTTCGGAGATTAACAAGGAGACTAAGAAACATAATAAGATCCTTGTCACAACGCTTACTAAACGTATGGCAGAGGATTTGACAGATTATCTTAAAGAGCTTGGAATACGTGTCAAGTATCTTCATGCCGACATTGATACGCTTGAAAGGCAGAAGATTATACGTGATATGCGAATGGATGCGTTTGACGTGCTTGTTGGTATTAACCTTTTACGAGAAGGTCTTGATATTCCTGAGATTACACTTGTTGCTATTCTTGATGCCGATAAGGAAGGATTTTTAAGGACGGAGACATCGCTTATCCAGACAATCGGACGAGCTGCACGTAACAGTGAGGGACATGTTATTATGTATGCCGATAAGATTACGAAATCAATGGAAAAAGCGATTTCCGAGACGGAAAGAAGACGTCAGATTCAGCAGGAGTATAATGAAGATCATGGAATAACTCCTCAGACTATAAAGAAGGCTGTGAGGGATCTGATAAGCATTTCCAAGGCAGCAGATGCATCATCCGGCAATGGTGAGACTCTTGAGAAAGATTATGAGTCTATGAGCCGCAAAGAACTTGAAAAGGTTAAGAAGCAGATTGAGAAGAATATGCACAAGGCTGCGGCAGAGCTTAACTTTGAGGAGGCAGCAGTTCTCAGGGATAAGATGATTGAAGTTAATAAGTTTTTATATGAGACGAAGTGAAAGAGGTAAATGATGAAAAAAGGAGATTACAGGCAGTTTATAAGGATTAAGGGAGCTAATGAGCATAACCTTAAAAATGTATCTGTTGATATACCAAGAAATGAGCTTGTTGTGCTTACAGGACTTTCAGGTTCAGGTAAGTCTTCGCTTGCATTTGATACTATTTATGCTGAAGGACAGAGAAGATATATGGAGTCGCTTTCTTCATATGCCAGACAGTTCCTCGGTCAGATGGAAAAGCCTAATGTTGAAAGTATAGAGGGACTTTCACCGGCGATTTCTATTGATCAGAAATCTACTAACAGGAATCCACGTTCTACAGTCGGAACTGTTACAGAGATATATGATTATTTCAGGCTTTTGTATGCAAGAGTGGGTATTCCGCATTGTCCTAAGTGTGGAAGAGAGATTAAGAAACAGACTGTGGATCAGATGGTTGATGTTATTATGGGACTTCCCGAAAGGACAAAGATTCAGCTTCTTGCTCCTGTTGTAAGAGGAAGAAAAGGTGAGCATGTTAAACTCTTTGAGCAGGCTAAAAAGAGTGGATATGTTCGTGTTATGGTTGATGGCAGCATGTATGAGCTGACAGATGAGATTAAACTTGATAAGAATAAAAAACATAATATTGAGATAGTTGTTGACCGTCTTTCTATAAGAGAGGGAATCGAAAAAAGACTTACTGATTCGATTGAGACGACATTGAAGCTTGCTGATGGAATAATGACTGTTGATGTTATTGGCGGAAAGCCGATAAACTTCAGCCAGAGCTTTGCATGCCCGGACTGTGAGATAAGTATTGATGAGATTGAGCCGAGAAGCTTTTCTTTCAATAATCCTTTTGGTGCGTGTCCTGATTGTTTTGGCCTTGGATATAAGATGGAATTTGACGCCGAGCTTATGATACCCGATGAGAGACTTAGTATTGATGAGGGTGCCATTGTTGTTATGGGCTGGCAGTCTGTAACAGATGAGGGAAGTTTTTCAAGAGCGATTATGAAAGCACTTGCAGATGAGTATAATTTCAGCCTTTCAACACCATTTAAGGATTATCCGGACGAGATTAAAGATATTATTATCAACGGAACCAAAGGTCACAGCGTTAAGGTTTATTACAGAGGCCAGCGAGGTGAGGGTGTATATGATATTGCATTTGAGGGACTTGTAAGGAATGTTGCAAAACGCTACAGGGAGACAGCTTCAGAGGCATCTAAGCAGCAGTATGAAGAATTTATGAGAATTACTCCGTGTGCGTCATGTAAGGGACAGAGATTAAAACCGACATCGCTTGCTGTTACGGTTGCTGATAAGAATATTTATGAGATTACAAATATGCCGATTCTTGATTTGCAGGATTTTCTTCAGAATATGAAGCTTTCAGAAAGACAACTTGCCATAGGCAGCCAGATTTTAAAGGAGATAAGGTCAAGAATACAGTTTCTTATGGATGTAGGACTTGATTATCTTTCTCTTTCCAGGGCAACAGGTACGCTTTCGGGCGGTGAGGCACAAAGAATCAGACTTGCAACCCAGATTGGTTCGGGGCTTGTAGGTGTTGCATATATTCTTGATGAGCCAAGTATCGGTCTTCATCAGAGAGATAATGACAAGCTTTTAAAGACGCTTGAACATTTAAGAGACTTAGGCAATTCGGTCATCGTTGTTGAACATGATGAGGATACTATGTATGCTGCAGACTATATTGTGGATATCGGTCCCGGTGCCGGCAGGAATGGTGGACAGGTTGTTGCAACGGGAACTGCCGAACAGATTATGAAGTGTAAGGAATCAATTACCGGAGCATATCTGAGCGGAAGAATTAAGATTCCTGTTCCTGCAAAAAGACGCAAACCGACAGGCTGGATTAAGGTCAGAGGTGCAAGGGAAAATAATCTTAAAAATATTGATGTTGATATTCCACTTGGCGTATTTACATGTGTTACGGGTGTATCAGGTTCAGGAAAGAGCTCACTTGTAAATGAGATTCTTTACAAGCACCTTGCAAAGGAACTTAACAGGGCAAGATGTATCCCGGGAAAACACGACGGAATAGACGGAGTGGAACAGCTTGATAAGGTTATTGATATAGACCAGTCGCCAATCGGACGTACTCCGAGGTCAAATCCTGCGACATATACAGGCGTATTTGATATGATAAGGGATTTGTTTGCCGCAACATCGGATGCAAAAGAGCGAGGATACAAAAAAGGAAGATTTAGTTTTAATGTCAAGGGCGGAAGATGTGAAGCATGTTCGGGTGACGGTATTATTAAGATTGAGATGCATTTTCTTCCTGACGTGTACGTGCCTTGTGAAGTCTGCGGCGGCAAGCGTTACAACCGTGAAACGCTTGAGGTTAAGTATAAAGGCAAGAGCATATATGACGTGCTTGATATGACAGTTGAAGATGCAGTTGAATTCTTTGAAAATGTTCCGTCAATTAAAAGAAAAATTGAAACTCTCAATGATGTCGGACTTTCTTATGTAAAGCTCGGACAGCCTTCTACTGAACTTTCGGGTGGTGAGGCACAAAGAATAAAGCTGGCGACAGAACTTTCAAAGAGAAGCACAGGAAAGACTATTTATATTCTTGATGAGCCTACAACAGGACTTCATTTTGCGGATGTGCATAAACTGGTTGATATTCTTCATAAGCTCGCGGAGGGCGGCAATACGGTCGTTGTTATCGAGCATAATCTTGATGTAATAAAGACTGCAGATTATATTATCGACATGGGACCGGAAGGCGGTGCGAGAGGCGGTACTGTTATCGCAAAGGGCACGCCTGAGGAGATTGTCAAGGTTAAAGAATCTTACACGGGACAGTATGTAAAAAAATATCTGGAAAAGTAGGCGGTATTTTGATTGCGACATCAGGCAGTTTGAATACCTGAAGGATTTATATAGGGCAGCAGAGATATAAATATACAGATATACACAAAATATTTTGGAGAAAAATAAGTATGGTTGATGGAATTATTTTTGATATGGACGGAGTTTTAGTCGATTCCGAAAGACAGTCAAATGAGGGCTGGAAGTGGGCAGCAAAAAAACAAGGCATAGACATGCCTATGTGGCTTATCGATAGTTTTAAGGGAGCACCCGATGAGCTTAACTGTAAAATATTTGATGATTATTTTGAAGGAAAAGCTGATTATTGGGAGACAAAAATGCTTCGCACAAAGCATATTTACAAGATAAGGGAAAAGGAAGGTCTTCCTGTTAAAAAAGGTGTTAAGGAAATATTTGAGTATATTAAAGCAAATAATTTGAAATGTGCGGTTGCAACTTCAACAAGGCGTGTCAGTGCCGAAAAAACACTCCGCGATATAGGTGTGTCGGATTATCTTGATGCGGTCGTGTATGGCAATGAGGTTGAGCATGGGAAACCCGAACCTGATATATTTCTGCTTGCGGCAGATGCAATAGGTGTAAAACCTGAAAATGCGATTGTTGTAGAGGACAGTATCAACGGAATTAAGGCAGGTCATGCGGCGGGAATGAGAGTTATTCATGTGCCTGACACGATAGCGATTGATGATGAGATAAGAAAGCTGATGTACTGCGTGTGCAATGATTTGACGGAAATTGCCGATATTGTTGACAGTATTAACAAGCCTGTGATTAACAGAAAGGCTGTGCTTAACGCATTTGCCGGATATGTGCATTATTATGACCCATCGGATGGAAAGATTAAACTAAAAATTGACCACACTTACAGAGTTGCAGCACTTTGTGAAAAAATTGCCGATTCTGTAGGACTTACTGGTGAAGATAAGGACGTTGCATGGCTTCTGGGCATGCTGCATGATATTGGAAGATTTGAACAGATAAGATGTTTTGGAACTTTTAATGATGGAATGTCAGTTGACCATGCCGAGCTTGGTGCGGATATTCTTTTTGACCCTGACAGAAAAGATAAAGTTTGTGTAACTTCCGCCCAGGGTACTGTGTATGCAATAAAAAAGCCTATGTGTGAACCAGTCAACGATACTGTTGTGAAAAATGCTCCTCGCATAATTAATAAATTTGCCGAAGGATATGTCGAGAAAAACGGCAGTGATTTGCTTGAGCTTGCTATCAGACAGCATAATAAGTTCAGGATTGCCGATGGGCTTTCTAAACGTGAAGAAATGTTTTGCAATATTCTTCGTGACGCAGACAAAATCGATATTTTAAAGGTTAATGTAGATGTGCCTCTTGAGACGATTTATAATGCAACGACAGAAGAGATACGAAACAGTGTGATAACAGATGAAGTGCTTGAATGTTTTTATGCAAAACAGACTGTACTCAGGTCGCTTAAAAAAAGTGTTGTGGATAATATTGTCGGACACATTTCGCTTATTTTTGAACTGGTATATCCAGTGAGCCTTAAAATTGTAAAGGAGCAGGGTTATGTGTATAAAATGCTGGATTTTAAGTCGGACAGACCGGATACTGTGGAAAAGTTTGCCGGAATGAGGAAGTTTGTTGATAAGTTTCTTGAGGAAAATTAAGCAGGACATAGTGTGTCTATAGGTGAAAATACGGCATTTCTCGCTTTGTGTCGTGTTTATTCCGGTACAGATGATATAACCTGTCAATGAAAGGAGGCAGCAGTATGAATCAAAAAAATATAGGCTCGTTTCTTAAAACATTAAGAAAGGAAAAGAACCTTACGCAGGAACAGCTTGCGGAACAGTTCAATGTATCGTCAAGGACTGTTTCGAGATGGGAAACGGGAAGCAATATGCCCGATTTGAGTCTTTTGGTTGAACTTGCGGATTTTTACAATGTTGACATCAGGGAAATTATTGACGGGGAAAGGAAAAGCGAGATTATGAACAGTGAAGAAAAAGAGACATTGAAACTTGTTGCGGATTATGCGGAGAACGAAAAGGGCATTTTACTTAAAAGACTCAGAATTATAAGTATCGTAGGGCTGTGTTCGATTATTGTCGGTTTTGTGATGCTGAATCTGGGAACGGAAAATAACATGCCTGTTTATGATTATCTTATGGGAACTTCGTTCGGACTGGCTATGGGTGCATTGATTGTCGCAGTTTTTTATTCTACGGGAGTATTGTCTTATTTAAGAAAAAATATAAAATGCAGGAACAGCATGAAAGTCATAAAGATAATCGCTATATTGGCATGTGCGGTATTTTTGGCAGCATCAATAGTTGCGTCATTATAAAAAAACATCGCAGTTAAATGATTTTTTGTAAGTTTATTTACAAAGTGGCTTGTCATTGCCGACGGACTTTACTATAATAATTAAAGGAGTGCAAAGTTCGTGTATACACTGTAACTTGGCAACTGCCGTGAAACTGTCGGAACACGCAATACGTGTTTTGTGGTTTAGGAAAAACAATATATGAAAGGGACAATATGAATCAGGAAAAGGTTATTGTTATAGACTTTGGCGGACAGTACAACCAGCTTGTTGCACGTCGTGTCCGTGAATGTAATGTATATTGTGAGATTTATTCTTACAAGACACCTCTTGAGCAGATAAAGGCCATGAATCCTAAGGGAATTATCCTTACAGGTGGTCCAAACAGTTGTTATGAAGAGGGTTCGCCTACATGCACAAAGGAATTATTTGAACTCGGAGTACCGGTACTCGGACTTTGTTACGGAGCACAGCTTATGCAGCATGTTCTTGGCGGAAAGGTTGAAAAGGCACCTGTACGTGAGTACGGAAAGACAGAGACATTTGTGGATAAGAGCAGTGCTTTATTTGGAGATGTTTCAGAAAAGACTATCGTTTGGATGAGTCATTTTGATTATATTTCACAGGTTGCACCGGGATTTAAGATTATCGCCCACACAGCAGACTGTCCTGTCGCAGCTGCTGAGTGCAAGGAAAAGAATCTCTATGCAATTCAGTTCCACCCGGAAGTTCTTCATACACAGGAAGGTACAAAGATGCTTCATAATTTTGTACGCGGCGTGTGCGGTTGTTCTGGAACATGGAAAATGGACGCATTTGTTGAAAATACGATTAAGGAAATCCGTGAAAAAGTCGGCGACGGCAAGGTTTTACTTGCTCTTTCAGGCGGTGTTGATTCATCTGTTGCAGCCGGACTTCTTTCAAGAGCTATTGGAAAGCAGCTTACATGCGTATTCGTAGATCACGGTCTTCTCCGTAAAGATGAAGGCGATGAAGTTGAGAGCGTATTTGGACCAAAAGGACAGTTCGACCTTAACTTTATAAGAGTTAATGCACAGGAGAGATATTACTCTAAGCTTGCAGGCGTTACAGAGCCAGAAGCTAAGAGAAAGATTATTGGGGAAGAGTTTATCCGTGTATTTGAGGAAGAAGCCAAGAAGATTGGTGCAGTTGACTTCCTTGCACAGGGAACTATATATCCAGACGTTGTAGAAAGCGGACTTGGTGGCGAATCAGCCGTAATCAAGTCTCACCACAATGTAGGCGGACTTCCTGATTTCGTTGACTTCAAGGAAATCATTGAGCCACTACGCAACCTTTTCAAAGATGAGGTTCGTAAGGCTGGTCTTGAGCTTGGAATACCAGAACATCTTGTATTCCGTCAGCCATTCCCAGGTCCGGGACTTGGAATCAGAATTATCGGCGAGGTAACAGCTGATAAGGTTCGAATCGTTCAGGACGCTGACTTTATCTACCGTTCGGAGGTTGACAAGGCCGTAGCTGAGTACAAGAAAGCTAACGGCAAGGCTCCAGCATGGATGCCAAACCAGTATTTCGCAGCTCTCACTAACATGCGTTCCGTTGGTGTTAT
>OHUK01000821.1_pt1 | contig 12913 bp, 15 predicted proteins | sample 1579201 | NCBI WGS metagenome assembly OHUK01 (sample SAMEA3879528, study PRJEB24766) | human gut metagenome | biome: human-associated habitat; feature: feces | place: USA | collected 1985/1987 | reverse complement strand
GCTGCCGCGGGCGGAACTGTCCGGAGGCGTGTTCAGTTCTCGTCGGTCCCGGCCGTCTCGCCAAGGCCCGCATCGTCCTCCCCGAGGATGCCGAGCTTGCCGATGGCGTGGCGGCAGAGCGCCGTGTACGTCTGCTCGCTGATGTCATGCTCCATCTTGCAGGCGTCCTCCTCGGCGGTCTTGGCGTCAACGCCGAGCTCCATGAGAAACTTCGTGAGCGTGTGGTGCCGGTCGAGCATGCGCGAGGCAATGTCCATGCCGCTCGGCGTGAGCGTGATGAGCCCGTCGCGGTCCATGGTGATGTAGCCGTTTTCGCGCAGGCGCTTGGTCGTGTAGGTCACGCTCGGCTTCGTCACGCCGAGCTGCTCCGCGATGTCGATCGAGCGGATGTAACCGTGTTTCTGCTGCATCATCAGCATTGCTTCCAGATAGTCTTCCGCAGCTCTCAAGATCTGCATAGCGGATTCCACCAACCTTTTCGTAAAATTGCTTCTAGGTTAGCACACCTTAACCAAAAATGCAAGCAATGCAAAAATTTTTACAAATACCCCTTGACACGAGCTGTTAGATAGATTAAACTTTAGCAAGGTTAGGGAAGTTTAACTTCTGTTAAACAAATATAACCGTTCTTTTTTCATCCAAGGTTAGCACGCTCTAACCGTTACCAGTGGAGGGATATCTATGATGCCGCTGAATCTCGCCAATGTCGGCGAGGAGACACTGATTCTGAAAGTCGGCGGAAACCCGGAGACCAGAAAGCACTTGGAAGATCTGGGTTTCGTCCCCGGTGGGACGGCCACGGTCGTATCGGCGATCGGCGGGAATCTGATCGTGAAGGTCAAAGAATCCCGCGTTGCCATCAGCGATGAAATGGCACGCAAAATCATGATTTAAGGGAGGAAGCACGATGAAAACGCTGCGAGAAGCCAAGATCGGCGAAACGGTCAAGGTGGTGAAGCTGCATGGTGAAGGCGCCATCAAGCGCCGCATCATGGACATGGGCATCACGAAGGGCACCGAAGTGTATGTGCGCAAGGTCGCACCGCTCGGCGATCCGGTAGAAGTCACGGTCCGCGGCTATGAGCTGAGCCTGCGCAAGGCCGATGCCGAGATGATTGAGATCCAGGCATAATCATCCGTAAGCAAAATTTATTACATAAGGTAGGATCCCCCATCAACAGAGGAGAATATCGCAAAGGAGCATCCGAATGGAAAAGCAAATCAAGATTGCCTTAGCCGGCAACCCGAACTGCGGCAAAACGACGCTGTTCAATGCGCTGACCGGCTCCAATCAGTTTGTGGGCAACTGGCCGGGCGTCACGGTCGAGAAAAAGGAAGGCCGCCTGAAAAAGCATGACGACGTTGTCATCATGGACCTTCCCGGCATCTACTCGCTCAGCCCGTACACGCTCGAAGAGGTCGTCGCCCGCAACTATCTGATCGACGAGCGTCCGGACGCCATCCTCAACATCGTGGACGGCACGAACCTCGAGCGCAACCTGTACCTGACCACGCAGCTGACCGAACTGGGCATCCCGGTGGTCATGGCCGTGAACATGATGGACATCGTGCGCAAGAGCGGCGACCAGATCAACATCAGCCAGCTGTCGCAGCAGCTCGGCTGCAAGGTCGTGGAGATCTCGGCCCTGAAGGGTGACGGCGTCATGGACGCGGCAGAGGCCGCCATCGAGGCCGCCAAGTCCACCAAGACCGTGCCGATGCACACGTTCTCCGGCCCGGTCGAGCACGCGATCGCCCACATCGAAGAGGCGGCCGTGCACTCCATGCCGGAAGAGCAGCAGCGCTGGTACGCGATCAAGATCTTTGAGCGCGACGACAAGGTGCTCGCCAAGCTCCACATCCCCGAGGATGTGCACCAGCACATCGAGGCGGACATCAAGGCCGCCGAGGAAGAGCTCGACGACGATGCCGAGTCCATCATCACCAACGAGCGCTACGTCTACATCGCGGAAGTCATCCGCGCCTGCTACCGCAAGAAATCCAAGGCCACGCAGTCCACGTCCGATAAGATCGACCGCATCGTCACCAACCGCTGGCTGGGCCTGCCGATCTTCGCCGTGGTCATGTTCCTGGTCTACTGGGTCGCCATGGTCGCCGTCGGCGCGCCCGCGACCGACTGGGCCAATGACGGCGTGTTCGGTGACGGCTGGCACCTGCTGGGCATCGGCTCGAGCGCTTATAACGACGCCAACGACGAATACACCGCCGCGACCGAAGCGGTCGATGCGTTCCTGGGTCTCGACACCGAAGCCGAAGACTTCGACGCCGACGCCACCCTCGCGGAAATGAAAGACTTCCAGCCCACCTCCGACACCGCGACCACCATGGTCGAGGATGAGGAGACCCTGGCTGAGAATGAAATGACCGCCTACTACGACAACATCCCCGATGACGCCGACAAGGACAGCACCGTGGGCATGACGTATGTCGATGCGGTCGCCTACCTCGAAGCCAACGGCTTTGACGCGCCCGATCCGGCCGACTACGGCGTCTGGGTCCCGGGCATCCCGGTCCTGATCGGCAACGGTCTGGAGAAGGCGGGCTGCGCCGACTGGCTGCAGGGCCTGATCCTCGACGGCATTGTCGCCGGTGTCGGCGCGGTGCTCGGCTTCGTGCCGCAGATGCTCGTCCTGTTCCTGATGCTGGCCTTCCTCGAGGCCTGCGGCTACATGTCCCGTATCGCCTTCGTGCTCGACCGTATCTTCCGTAAGTTCGGCCTGAGCGGCAAGTCCTTCATCCCGATGCTCATCGGCGTCGGCTGCGGCGTGCCGGGCGTTATGGCTTCCCGTACCATTGAAAACGAGCGTGATCGCCGCATGACGATCATGACCACCACCTTTATCCCCTGCGGCGCGAAAGTGCCCTTCATCGGCATGATCGCCGGCGCTCTGTTCGGCGGCAGCGCCTGGGTCTCCACCTCCGCGTACTTCATCGGCATGGCCGCGATCATCGTCTCCGGCATCATGCTCAAGAAGACGAAGATGTTCGCCGGCGATCCGGCTCCGTTCGTCATGGAGCTGCCGGCCTACCACTGGCCGACGCTGGGCAACGTCCTCCGCTCCATGTGGGAGCGCGGCTGGTCCTTCATCAAGAAGGCCGGCACGATCATCCTGCTGTCCACGATCCTCGTCTGGTTCACCACGTACTTCGGCACGGTCGACGGCACGTTCCGCATGCTGTCCGAGGACGAGATCGACTACTCCATCCTCGCTGCCATCGGCGGCGTGCTCGCCTGGATCTTCAAGCCCCTCGGCTGGGGCAACTGGCAGGCGGCGGTTGCCTCCATCACCGGCCTCGTTGCCAAGGAGAACATTGTCGGCACGCTCGGCATCCTCTACGGCGGCGGCGACGGCACCGTGTACCAGAACATCGCAGCTGCCTTCAACGGCATCAGCGGTTACAGCTTCCTGGTGTTCAACCTCCTGTGCGCTCCGTGCTTCGCGGCCATCGGCGCCATCAAGCGCGAGATGAACAGCCAGAAGTGGACGTGGTTCGCCATCGGCTATCAGTGCGGCTTCGCTTACCTGTGCGGCCTGATGATCTACCAGTTCGGCTGCGCCTTCACGGGCAACCTGAACGTGATCGGCCTCATCTGCGCGATCCTGGCGCTGGCCGGCATCATCTACATGCTGGTGCGTCCCTACAAGGAAGCCACCACGCTCAAGGCCTGAGCCTTTCCAAAATTCGCAAACGCAAAGGAGTGATTTTCCATGTTCAGCTGGATTGGCGCGAACCTCTCTACGATTTTGATTTCGATTGTACTTATCGCCATTGTCACCTTCATTTCCCTTTCCCTGATCCGCCAGAAGCGGCAAGGGAAATCCTCCTGCGGCGGCAACTGTGCCCATTGCGGTGCGCAGTGCCATAGCTGCCACCCCAAAGGGCAGTGAATCCGATTTGGACAGACAGAGTCCCCCCACTCTGTCTGTCCATTTTTTATGCGGCGCGCAATATCTTAACAAACAATTCAGGCGATTCTTCACAGAATCGTCATCCTTTTTTCGGGAACCAATTTACAATGGTAGCGTCTCATCCTGTAAAGCACCGCAGCCCATGGAGCGCGGGGAAAGGAAACCAACACCATGAAATTTCTCAAACGGGCCCTGCCCATTGTACTTGCCGTGTGCCTGCTCGCAAGCCTTGGCGCCGTGTCGGCCATTGACGCCGGCGAGACGCGCACCGTCATCGGCGCAGACCTCACGGACGACCAGATCAAGACCGTCTACAAGACCTTCGGCATCGAGCGCGGCAGCGTCAAGGAGCTGACCGTCACGAACAAGGACGAGCGGCAGTATCTCAGCGGCGTCATCAGCGACGCGCAGATCGGCACGAAGTCCATCTCCTGCATCTCCATCGAGGTGCTCGACGCCGGCAAGGGCATGACCGTCAACACGTCGCACATCACCTACTGCACGAGCCAGATGTACATCAGCGCGCTGGCCACGGCCGGCATCACGGATGCGAAGATCACCGTGACCGCGCCGTTCGACGTCTCGGGCACGGCGGCGCTGACGGGCGTGTACAAAGCATACGAGGACATCACGGGCACGAAGCTCGACGAGACCGCCAAGGCCGTCTCCTCGCAGGAGCTGGCAACGACGGCGGAGCTCGCGCAGGCCATCGGCGACTATGACTCGGTCGAAATCGTCAATGAGCTCAAGCTCATCCTCAACGAGACGAAGGACATGACCGACGCCGAACTGCGCGCCAAGATCAAAGAGATTGCCGCCAAGTACGACGTCACGCTCACGGACGACCAGATGACCCAGCTCGTAAACCTCTGCCGCTCGCTCGAAAAGCTGGACACGAACGCCCTGCTCTCGAAGGTGCACGCCGTGCAGGATACGCTCAAACAGCTCGCCGGCGCGAAGGACAAGATCGCGTCCTTCACCGGCAAGGTCAAGGACGTCATCACCGCCATCGGCGATTTCTTCGACCGCGTGATCGCCCTCTTCCGCAAGTAAACCCGGATAGAAAGAACCCGCCCGCAGGCACTGCCTGCGGGCGGGCTTTTATGCGCATTTTTCGTCTTAGCCGCGCAGCGCCCGGTCCGTGCGCACGAGCACCGGCACGGTCACGATAAACGTCACCGCATCGGCCGCCGCCATGAAATACAGCACGCCGTCGAGCCCGAACCACACCGGCAGCAGCAGCACGAGCCCCACGCCCAGCACGATCTCGCGCAGGAGCGACAGCGCCGTGCTCGTCCACGCCTTGCCGAGCGCCTGCAGGTAGATCATCGCGCCCTTGTTCACGCACGAGAGCGCGGCCGCGCCGAGAAACCACCGGATGCACCGCACGGCGAAGTCCGTGTAGTACGCGCTCTCGTTTTTCGCGCCGAAGAGATCGGCAAACACGCCCGGGCAGCTCTCAAACAGCGCCGTCGCCACGAGCCCCACGACCGCCTCGGCCAGCAGCAGCCGGTGCAGCAGCGCCCGCGCCCGGTCGCGCCGCCCGGCGCCGATGTTGTACCCCACGACGGGGATGCACCCGGCCGAGAGCCCGATGGCAATGGAGATGACGATCTGGAAAAACTTCATGACGATGCCCACGACCGCCGTCGGGATCTGCGCATACTGTGCCTGGCCGAACACGGGGTCGAGCGCGCCGTATTTGCGGCACATATTGAGCACCGCCGCCATGGAAAACACGATGCTGACCTGCGACAAAAAGCTCGTCATGCCCAGCGGCAGAAACGCGCGCAGCAGCTCACCCCGCAGCCGGAAGCTGCTCCGCTGCAGCCGCACGGCCTTCATGTGCAGCAGATACGCCGCCGCCAGCACAGCCGAGAGGATCTGGCCGATGACCGTTGCAACAGCCGCGCCCATCATGCCCCACCCGCACGGGAAGATGAAGATGGGGTCGAGGATGATGTTGCACACCGCGCCCGCCAGCAGCGACAGCATGGCGTAGCGCGGGCTGCCGTCGGAGCGGATGATGGGGTTCATCGCCTGCCCGAACATGTAAAACGGGATGCCGAGCGCGATCCAGAAGCAGTATTCGCGCGAGAGGGCGAACGTCTCGGCGTTGACCGTCGCGCCGAACGCCGTCAGGATCGGATTCATGAAAATGAGGTACACCGCCGTGAGCACAACGCTGACGATGAGCGTGAGCACGATGGCGTTGCCGACGCTGCGGTGCGCCTGCTCCTGCTCCCCCGCGCCGAGGCGGATGCTGACATAGGCGCAGCAGCCGTCGCCGATCATGGTGGCGATGGCGAGCGCGATGACCGTCAGCGGGAACACGACGCTGTTGGCCGCGTTGCCGTAAGAGCCGAGGTAGCTCGCGTTGGCGATGAAGAGCTGGTCGACGATGTTGTACAGCGCGCCGACGAGCAGCGACAGGATGCACGGCAGCGAGAATTTGCGCATCAGCGCGCCGACCGGCTGCTCGGCGAGAAAGGAATTGGACTGGGATTCGTTCATGCTTGCCTCCGATTTTCCGCCCAAAGGCAAAAAAACGGCACACGCCGCGCGTGTGCCTGCAAACCTCGGAAGCCGACACACACCACGCTCGCATACCGTTTCGTATCCGAATGCTGTGCATCCGTGTATCGTGCCTTCAAGCCAGATTTGAAATTTTACGGGAGATATTATACCAGCCCGCGCCCGAAAAAGCAAGCCCCCGCGGTCTCGCGCGGGGGCAGTGCGTGTCATTTTTCCAGCGCGGCGAGCTTCTCGCGGCGGATGCGGTCGGCGTCCCGGCGGACGAAGTACGCGGGGATGAGGATGAACACCGCGCTCACGGCCGCGGCCAGGAACAGCTCATACGGATAGAGGTAGCTGCCGGCGTAGCTCGGGTACTTGGCGAGAATGGCCGCCGTCGGCTCGAGCGCGACGGCCCGGATGATGAGCGGGTCGATGATGCTCGCAAGCACCATGGGCAGCATGATGTAGATGACCATCTTCACGCTCTGCGACGCGCCGGCGCGCCCGGCGGGCGTATAGTCGCGCGACGAGGCGGTGAACAGCCCCGCCATGGCGAGGTTGCCGGCCATGATGCACGTGCCGCCGACGCACAGCAACGGCATGGCGTGGCCGACGAACTTGATCGAATAGGCGATCAGGCCGCCGAGCACCTGCAAAATTGCCACGGGGTAATAAAACTTCTCCTTGCCGAAGCGGTCCATGGCCTTGCCCGCGAGCACGGACAGCACGGCCGAGGCAAGCACGACGATGCCGATGGGCAGGATGTAGTTGTCGATGCCGAGCGTGACCTCGACGAGCGAGATCATATACGGCTGCCACAGCTGCATGGCAAGGCCGGAGAACATCATGCCGAGGAAGCAGATGTAGATCATCTTGTTGGCGCGGATGTTCGCCGGGCGGAAGGCGTAGAGCACGTCGCGCAGGTACGTGTCGCCCTGCACGGGACGCAGGGCCGGACTGTCGCGGAAGATGCACAGGCCGAGCACGCCGGCCGCGCTCGTCAGGCCGCCGAGCACGAGGAAAAAGCCCGTCCAGTTGCCGTGCACGGTCATGCCGTCAAAGCCCGCGAAGATGACGATGAGCGCGAGGATGGGCATGATGCTCAGCACGATGTCCACGACGCCGCGGTTCGTGACGTCGGTCACGTCCGTGACCCAGGCGGAAAAGGCCGAGTCGTTGGCCGTGCTGCCGATGGCGGACATGATGCAGTCCATAACGACGAAGAGCGTCACCGCGAGACCGACGTCGCCGCCGACCTGCCCGTTGCCGAAGAGCGCGAACGCCGCCGTCGTGATGCCCCAGAGGATATACCCCCAGCAGACGAAGGCGCGGCGCTTGCCCACGCGGTCCGACCACGCGGCGCTGAAGATCGTCGCCAGCGCGGCGGCGATGGCGCTGGCCGCGACGGTCGCGGACGTGGCCCAGCCGGCGGCCGTGATATTTTTCTGAATGTAGGTGGAAAAGTAGACGTTCTCGACCATCCAGGCGATCTGCCCGATGAAGCCGAACACCAGCAGACTCGTCCAGACGCGCGCGCCGAGCGGCGTCGCCTTTTTGACGACCAGATTCTCCTGCATGAAAGTTCTCCCCTTTGCAAGGCGTTGTCACCCGATTATACCATGTTCTCCCCCCGCCCGGCAACCGGGAAACCGGCTTCCTGCCGCACGGCGCGGCCGTGTCAAAAAATTTTCAAAAAAATTTTTTCGTTTTTGCATTAAAAAAAGAAGTTGGCGCATTATTCTGGCAGAACGGAAATGAAATAACTTTTCGTGAGACAGAGCTTGCTTTCCTCATAAGGTTGTTTACCGGTTGTTTACCGGTTATTTACAACTTTACCCCACACACACAAAACTTTTGCTTGCTCTGCAGCGCCTGCGCGACACCGCGCGGGCGCGTTCTCTTTTAAACGCCGTGTTCTCTTTCGAAAGAAATAACACCGCCCGGGACTGCTTTCGCCCCGGGCGTTTTTCCGTTTTCCCCTTTTGGCGGCGATCTGCCGTGCGTTTGGAAAGCCTTTCCCTTTGCGGGGAAGGCTTTATGGGGCAGCACTGGTCGAGCGGCGCAGAAACAGAATTACCATGGTGTGTAATGTCAGAAAACACGGCATCCGCCTCGCTGCGCTCAGCACCTTCTCGGCAAGGAGAAGGCAATGCCAGCGCCGCAGGCGTTGTCACCCCTGCTGTGCCAGCCGCGGGATGTCCCCCACGCCGTCGAGCACGACGCTCGGCCGGTAGGCAAACTCGTCCAATGTTGCGCGCGTGGACACGCCGCTGAGCACGAGCACGGTGGCCATGCCGCTCTCCATGCCGGAGATGACGTCGGTGTCCATGCGGTCGCCGATCATGACAGCCTCGCCCGAGTGGCAGCCGAGCATGCGCAGGCCGGTGCGCATCATGAGCGGGTTCGGCTTGCCGCAGAAATACGCCTGCTTGCCGGTGGCAATCTCGACCGGGGCGATCAGCGCGCGGCACGCGGGGGCGATGCCCTCGTCCGTCGGGCCGCAGGTGTCGGAGTTCGCGCCGATGAGCTTCGCGCCCGCGAGCACGAGATTCGTCGCCTTCGTGAGCGTGTCGAGCGAGTAGGCCCGCGCCTCGCCGATGACGACGTAGTCGGGGTTGACGTCGTTCATGGTGATGCCGCGGTCATACAGCGCATTGAGCAGCCCCGCCTCGCCGAGGGCGTACACCGAGCAGCCGGGCGCCTGGTCGGCCAGAAAGGCCGCCGTGGCCAGCGCGCTGGTGTAAAAATGCTCCTCCGGCACGTCGAGCCCCATACGCCAGAGCTTCTGGTGCAGCTCGCGCGGGGTCATGCCGCTGTTGTTGGTCAAAAACAGGTATTCCTTGTGCGTGTCCTGCAGCCAGTGGATGAACTCCGCCGCGCCGGGCAGGATGTGGTTGCCGTGGTAGATGACGCCGTCCATGTCGCACAGGAAGCCTTTTTTCGCGTTGAAATCGATCGTTTCCATGTCCGTTCTCCTCTCGTTGCTTCTGCTCTCAGCTTACCACGCATCCCGCCGCCGGGCAAGCGGCGGGCGCGTCAAATTTGAGTAAAGTCACAGGTCCAGCCGCAGGAAGATCGTCGTGTCCAGCGGGCTGTCGTTGTACGGCGGGATGTCGTAAAATCCGAGCGCGCGGTACATCCGGATCGCGCTCGTGAGAAACGGCAGCGTGTCGAGCAGCATGGCCGTGTAGCTGATGGCGCGGGCATCATCGAGGATGCGCTGCATCATCGCCCCGGCGATGCCCCGGCCGCGAAACGCGGGGCGCACATACAGCCGCTTGAGCTCGCACGCACCACGCGACGTAGAGCCGCCCGTCCGGCAGGCCGTACTTTTGCGTCGGGTCGGCGACCTCGGCGTCGTAGTGTTGCAGGTCGAGATAGACCTGAAAATACGGATCGTGCGCGACGAGCATGTGCGTATATTCCGCAAACAGCTCCCGCACCGCCTCCGGCGTGGCATAGCCCAGTTTCAGCTCCATACGTGTCCCTCCCGCATGTCTCGATGGCATTATTTTACCGCATCTGCGCCCCGCGTCAAGCCCCCGTGAAAAAGGACGCGCCGGGCATTGACGCACGCGGGCAAAGCGGCTAAACTAGACCTCAGTTTCTGTTCTCGGAGGCGTCTATGAAAACGACAACCACTCCTTCCGGCACCGGCCGCGCGCGGCTGGGCCTGATCGTGTCCATGACGGTGTTCGGCACGATCGGCCTATTCGTGCGCCGGATCGAGATCACCTCGGCCGAGCTCGCGCTCTGCCGCGCGGGGCTCGCGGCCGTGTTTCTGCTGCTGTATTTTCTCGTCACGCGCAGGCGGCTGTGCCTGAGCGAGATCAAAAAGTCGCTCTGGCTGCTGCTGGCTTCGGGCGCGGCCATGGGCATCAACTGGATGCTGCTGTTCGAGGCGTACAAGTACACGACCATTTCCCTCGCCACACTCAGCTACTACCTCGCGCCCGTGATCGTCACGGCGCTGTGCCCGCTGCTGTTTCATGAGCGGATGACGCGCACGCAGCTGCTCTGCTTTCTCATGTCCACGCTCGGCGTCGCGCTCATCATCGGCTCGGGCGGCGTGCAGGGCGGCGGGTCGGATGTGCGCGGCATTGGCTTCGGCGTGAGCGCCGCGGTGTTTTACGCCACTGTCATCCTGCTCAACAAGTATATCACCGGTGTTCCGGCGCTCGAGCGCACGTTCGTGCAGTTTCTCGCGGCCATTCTGGTGCTCACGCCGTATGTCGCGCTCACATCGGGCTTTCACCCGGGCGTGATGTCCGCGGCCGGGTGGGTGAACCTGCTCATCGTCGGCCTCGTGCACACGGGTCTGACGTACTGCATGTATTTCTCCGCCATCCGGACGCTGCCGGGGCAGGAGTCGTCGCTGCTGAGCTACATCGACCCCATCGTGTCCGTGCTCGTGTCGGTGCTGCTGCTCGGCGAACCGCTCGCCCCGGTGCAGATCGTCGGCATCGTGCTGTTTCTCGGTTTCGCCATCGTAAACGAGCTCACGCACAAAAACGCCGAGACCTCATAAGCGCCCACAACAGAAAACCGCCGGCCTGCGGAGCATTCCGCAGGCCGGCGGCCGTTTTTATCCGATATCACAAAACCATCAGCAGCGTCCCCGCGCCGATGAGCAGACAGCCGATCAGGGACTTGGGCGTGAAGCGCTCATGCAAAAACACGAACGCCAGCACGAGCGTGATGACCACGCTGAGCTTATCGATCGGCACAACCTTCGACGCCTCCCCGATCTGCAGTGCGCGGTAATAGCACAGCCACGACGCCCCCGTCGCCAGACCCGAGAGGATCAAAAACAGCCAGCTCTTCTTGCTGATGTCCGTGAGTCCGCCCTGCGTGTTGGTCACGAACACCATGCCCCATGCCATCGCCAGCACGACCATCGTGCGGATGGCGGTCGCAAGGTTGGAGTTCACGCCATCGATGCCCACCTTGGCCAGAATGGACGTCAGCGCCGCGAACACGGCCGAGAGCAGGGCAAATACGAACCACATACCTATCCCTCCGTTTCCCACGCGGGTCACGCGCGCAGCACCGCCGCCCGCAGGCGGCAAAAAAGTGAAATCATTTTCTCGCGCGACATGTGCGTGAGAGAAAATACTGCTCAGGCTGCAAGTGTGGAATTTGTGCGCCGCAGGCACACAAATTCTGCGCGCAGCAGTCTGCAAGCCTTTTGTCGGAAAACCCTCGAGGAGCTGCCGGATCTGCTCGAGATCGTCGGCAAAATAGATGCCCCGCTGCCGCGCCTCGCTCGACAGGCCCAGCTCGATCATGTGCGCCAGCTGCGTGCGCAGACCGTCGTAGTAGCCGTTGAGGTTATAGAGGATGCACGGCGCGTCCAGCTGCCCGAGCGCAACGCGGGACATCACCTCCGCGATCTCCTCGAGCGTACCCGTGCCGCCCGGAAAGGCGATGAACGCATCGCCCAGCTCCAGCATCTTCGCCTTGCGCTCCGGGAAGTCGCGCGTGACGATGAGCTCGGTCAGCTCGTCGTACAAAAAGCCCTGATCCACAAAAACTTGCGGCTCGACGCCCGTCGCCCTGCCGCCCGCGGCGAGCACGCTCTCGGCGAGCGCGCCCATGAGCCCGTTTTTCGATCCGCCATAGACGAGCGCGTTGCCGCTCTCGCCGATCCAGCGGCCGAGCGCGCGCACCGCGTCGCGCAGTGCGGGGTCATTGCCCGCGTTCGCGCCCAGATAGACCGTAATGTTCATAACCGGTTTTCCTCCCATGTCCGCAGGGCCGCTCCGCCCCGCTTTTTTGCCTGTGCTTTCAAGATATCACGCCCGCCGCATATACAGCAGCGGGTACGGCCCGCCCTGCTCATCGCGGTCGGTGCGTTTGTAGGTCACAAAGCCCCTGTGCTCGTAAAAGCCGACGGCCTGCGGGTTCTGCTCGTTGACTGTGACCTCCCGAATGCCGTAGTGTTCCGCGCCGTATTCCAGCAGCCACCGGCCGATGCCCGGCATCGGGCTGCGCGGCTCAGCAACAGGATACGCCATTTGCCGCCGCTTGTAAACCCCGCCGCCCTGCACAGATCGACCGCAGTGTGTGCTCGCCGCGCTTACAACGCGCGCAAAAACGCGCCGATGCCGTCTGCCGTGCAGCCGTGTACCACGAACACAAGCGACTGCGCATACCACGGCGGCTCCGCGCCCGGAACGTGCAGCGCCACCGGGTCTGCAAGCCGGAACACGCGGCCGCGCTCGTCCTCGACACATCCGGCCCGCGCGCCGCGAAACATCGCCCGCGGCAGGATCAGCTCCACCCAGCCGACCGGCGCCGGCAGCGGCGTTTTGCAGATAATTCTATGGTATACGCGGCCGCCGACCGTCCTCGTCTTTTCCGCCGCCGAATATTGCGCATACGCGATATCCGCTGCGGTGGGATCTTGCCTTGATGCCATGCGCTCACCTCCGCCGTTTTTGCTCCATGTTACCACATTCCGC
>OHUK01000819.1_pt1 | contig 12952 bp, 6 predicted proteins | sample 1579201 | NCBI WGS metagenome assembly OHUK01 (sample SAMEA3879528, study PRJEB24766) | human gut metagenome | biome: human-associated habitat; feature: feces | place: USA | collected 1985/1987 | reverse complement strand
CATACAACTGTCTTCGCATCTTTTACTGCTGCTGCAACATTTTCTGCAGTAAAGCCAAACTTCTTGAAAAGTTCGTTTGCAGGACCTGAAGCTCCAAAGCCTTTCATTGAAACGACTTTACCATCAAGGCCTACATATCTGTACCAGCCAAAATCAGAAAGTGCTTCAACAGCAACTCTCTTACGGCAGCTTAATGGAAGAACTGAATTCTTGTATTCGTCAGGCTGTTCCTCAAATAATTCCATACTTGGCATGCTGACAACTCTTACATCAATACCATCACCGGCAAGAAGTTTCTTAGCTTCTATTGCAAGTGAAACTTCTGAACCGCTTGCTATTATAATTGCATCAGGTTCAGCTTTTGTGCTGTTATCAATGATATAGCCACCCTTTAAAGCTTCCTTTGAAGATCCTTCAATCTGTGGAAGATTCTGTCTTGTGAGCACAAGTCCTGTAGGTGTACTCTCTGATTTTATGGCATACATCCATGCTGCCGCTGTCTCTGTTCTGTCACATGGACGGAAAACAGTAAAGTTTGGAAGTGAACGGAATGCAGCAAGCTGCTCTATTGGTTCATGCGTAGGACCATCTTCGCCAACACCGATACTGTCATGTGTGAAAATATATGTTACAGGCAGTTTCATAAGTGATGAAAGTCTTGCCATCGGTTTTGTATAATCACTGAATACGAAGAATGTTGCTGCAAATGGTCTTAATCCTCCGTGAAGTGCTATACCGTTAGTGATAGCTGTCATGGCCTGCTCTCTTACGCCAAAGTGGAAATTGCTTCCTGCGTAATTTTCCTTAGAAAAATCGCCTGCATCCTTCATGTTTGTCTTATTAGATGGTGCAAGGTCAGCAGAACCGCCTACGAGGTTAGGCATATGCTGCTTAATAAGGTTAAGAAGTGCTCCTGACGTGCTTCTTGTAGCTTCTGCTTTTTCAGGCTTAACCCAGTATTCTTCTGACTCGAATAAATCTGTAAGATCATATCCGTTGTAATATTTATCCCACTTTTCTTTCATTTCAGGGAACTTCTCACAATATTCATCAAAAAGTTTATTCCACTTATCTTCTGCCGCACCACGCTCCTGTGCTATCTTCTTATAGTTATCATAAACTTCCTGTGGAACTTCAAAATCGCCCTTACATGGCCATCCGATATTTTCCTTTAATGCGGCAACATTTTCTTCTCCAAGAGGCTCGCCGTGAGCACTTGCCTTACCCTGCTTCGCCGGACATCCAAATCCGATAAGAGTATCAATCTTAATAAGTGAAGGTCTCTCTTTATCAGCTTTCGCCTCTTCAATAGCTGCTCCGATTGCCGTGAGGTCATTGCCATCTTTAACTTCTATTGTCTGGAAACCAAAAGCTTCAAAACGCTTCATTACATCTTCTGTAAATGCAATATCTGTGCTTCCCTCAATTGAAATATTATTTGAATCATATAAAACAATAAGCTTGTTAAGTCCAAGAGTTCCTGCAAGAGAGAAACATTCTGATGAAATACCTTCCATCATACAGCCGTCGCCACCCAATACATATGTGAAGTGGTCAACAACCGGATATCCCTCTTTATTGAATACAGCAGAAAGATGTGCCTCTGCCATTGCCATACCTACTGCCATTGCCATACCCTGTCCAAGAGGACCTGTTGTAGCTTCAATTCCTACAGTATGACCATATTCAGGATGTCCTGGTGTAAGCGAATCAAGCTGTCTGAAATTCTTGATATCATCTATTGAAAGATTACCATATCCAAATAAATGTAAAAGTGAATATAACAGCATTGAGCCGTGTCCGCCTGACAGGATAAATCTGTCTCTGTTTTCCCATTTTGGATTAGCTGGATTGTGGTTCATGTGTCTGCTCCATAATTCATATGCGGCAGGTGCTGCTCCAAGAGGAAGTCCCGGATGACCTGATTTTGCTTTCTGAATCGCATCCGCAGATAAAACTCTTATCGCGTTTACTGACATTTCATCAATATTATTCATATTCTCTCTCCTTAAATTAAATAATTTTTATTTTCAATCTTTAAAATCGGCATCTGTAAGGAAGAAAATATCTCCCTTTTCACCACGTTTTTTCTTAATTCCGCCAAAGAACTTTCTTGAAGCACGTTTTTCTGAATGTGCTATCGCTTTGTTGATAATCTCCTTGATATCATCAAGACGGATATTGTCTGTCACACTGTGAAGCTTATCAATCTTTAAGTACAATTCAAGAAGTGCATCATCATCAACTTCATATTGACGTTTACGTGCAAATTTTCTTGCCATTTCTACAAGTTCATTAACAGTATACTGCTTTAATATAATTCTATGGTTAAACTGCTTTGTCAAATCCGGATTGAAGTTTAACAAAACATTCATCTCAGCATCAGAATCCTCAAATATTACTATCATTCTGCCTGTATCCTGCTTAAGGCACTGTGTAATCTCTTCAATACGCTTTGGCTGGATTGAACCGGCACCCTCTACAATAAGAGCAGTTCCTTTAAGCTTTGACATGGCTCTGCTGATTCCTCTGTGATTAATACTGTCACCGGTTGTCTTTGCTATCTTTTTCTGGCGGTCCGGATAAAGATGATTGATTGCTCTTACAATTGTTCTTGCAAGGTCTGTCTTGTCAGAACTTGAATTGCCTGAAATAAGAATATTTCCGTATGATGAAGTATTAGTCTGCATTTCCTTATCCAGTGTCTCAAAATAAGATGCAAGCTGGCTCTCAAGACCAGGCATTTCTCTGTATTTTCTAAATATCTTTGCAAGATCTCCGCTAAGTTTCTTTTCTTCATCTATTTCCTGCTCAATATCATCAACCTGAGGTTCCGGTTCTTTTACTGCTGAAGGCTTAATTTTACGTGTATTTTCTTCAGGCATAAGCTCGCCGATTGGAATCTCTTCTTCTGTTTCGTCTGTCTGCTCCATATCAAGCTCCTCACTGACAGCACTCTTTAACATTTCATCTGATATTCTTTCAATCTCTGCTGTATCAAGTGATACGACTGTATCCTTCTGGATATTTTCAGTTATCTGTTCTGCAATATCCGTTTCTTTAGTTGCTGTCTGCTCATTGGCAGCTTCTTCCTGCACATCTCCTGCCTGTTCTGCCATACTTCTCATGGCATCTACCGCTTCTTCAAGCTTCACTGTAGCTTTACCGGTTCTTATAGCAAGGTCTGTCTTTGCTGCATGGAGCATCATCTTTTCTCTTGCTTTTAATCTTGCTTCTTCCTCATTAAATTCAGAGCCGTTTGCCTTTGCAATTTCTTTCTGTTCTTCCATAAGACGCTCATATGCAGCACTCTTTTCATCCTTTTCATCAAGCATGCGTTCGAGTTCTTCTTTAGAATATTCTTTAGTATCCCTGTTGCCGTATTTCTGTTCGCGTACTGTTTCCATCCAGTCTGCCAGGCTTAACTGTCCTTCAATCTGCTCATCTTCTTCCGGCTGCACCTCATCCGTAATATTGTCTGTATTCGTCACCGGATCCGGTCTTAATGCCTGTGTATCTTCGTCAAGAATTTCACTTAAATTCTTTGCAAGCTCTGCCTGAATGTTCTGTGTGTCATAAATATTATTGACATTCGGTACGCTTACAGGCTCAATCTCCATAGCATCTTCACGCTCTTTAATATGTCTTTGTGCCTCTATTCTTTCTTCACGCAGACGTTCTTCTTCATCCTCACGACTCATTCTGTCATAGCTGTTTTCAATCTTTTTCTTGGCATTAGCTATGAGTTCTTTCAATGATTCCGGCATCTGTCCGGGCTTGTTATCAGATACTGCCTCCGCTGCTTTTCTTGCCATTTTAAATACATCTGTATTATCCGGCCGTTCTTTGTTATCAGCATCATGTTCTTCTTTCATATCTTCGCTTGAAAGATTTTCTGCTGTATCATTATTTTCTGCTGATTCACCCTTTGGTTCATCAGTTTCTTCTATATTTATCTCTATTTCTTCTGTCTGTTCGTCACTTTCTTCTTTTACCGGCTCATCCCATGGCTCTAATGTTGCAGCCATAAGGCTTCCTGCATCAATGCTTTGCATCTGTGGCTTTGCCGGTTCTGCTTTTTTATCATCTGAAGATTCTGCTTCAATCTCCGGTTTCCCGGCTTCTTTATCATCATCCTCTTTTAATGCCTCTTCAATATCATCCTGACGTATTCTTGCAAGTTCTTTCTGCTGTTCAAACATGATTTCTTTTGTCTTTTCATCATCATGTTTTTTAAGTTTTGCATCATCAAGAATCTTAATCTGCATTGTTGTAAGCGGTGCCCCAAGTCCCTGCTTTAATTCCATTGACTTTTCAACATATATGCCATCCTGAAATAAAAGTGCAAGTTCATCACACGCTTTAATGCACTCGTCTTTTCTTCCTGTCTTTGCATACAGACAAGCAAGCTCATACATGTATTTTTCATCAATCTCATGATTCTTATAGTCTTCAAGAATTTCAACAAGCTCGTTATCTGACGCACCTTCTGCTTTTCTTAAAATATAATAAAGAATGTATCTGCTGACATCATGCTGTGACATACGCTCATATTCTTCATATAACCCATCAGCATCATCAAACTGCTTCAGCTTTATCATAATCTCAGTAAGTTTGTATACAAGCTTTCTGCCTCCAAGATTACGGTTATATGCAAGAATAGCCATATCTCTCGCTTCCTCGTAATCTCCGACTGCTTCCTGCACGTTAATTACTGTTGCAAGTGCATTCCAGTCTTTTACCTTGTGCCAGCTCATCTCTTTTGCAATTGCAGCTGCTTCTTTATAAGATTTTTTTGCTGCAAGCTGCTTAATCTGTTCAATTTTAAGATTCATTTCATATTTATCCACAACAAGACGCCACCTTTACTAATCAATTTTTATGTATTAACACCCTGCAATCTGGGTTATTCTCTAATCGTAATTATGACATATACGCAGTATATCTACACTACATATATGTCATAAGTTTATCACAGCTATTGATTATTGTAAACTTTTTATACGAAAAACTCAAAGCTCGTCTGCTCATAATCCATTCTCGTATATTCCAGCTGGGTCGTGTTTGTCCTGCTGTAATAATCAACGACAACAGTCTGCTGTCTTCCGTCAACAAGTTTTTGTCCAAGTATATAATTAACGTCAAATCTTCCTGTAATTGCCGGTGTTGCACCTCTTGCCGGAACGATAAGCTGTACATGGTTTGTCTTTAAAAGCTTAAAAATCGGTTCCCATATATAAATATCTTTTGCGGCACCGAACGGATTATCAATAAATATTGTTTTTCCAAGAACTGCCGTTTCACTAACTGATGCGTTAACACTTGCAATATAATTTATTACAGCTATAAGAAACTGTATATAAATTCCCTGTGACTGTCCCGTAGAGCCAACTGCCTCCTCATATCGCAGATACCTGCTCTGGTCCTTGATACGCTCACGTTTATAAAGCTGTACCCTTATTGCATTCATATCAGTTACTATTACAGAAAAAAGACGTTTCCATGTGAGCCTGTTTCTTATATACTTCAATCTTTCTTCCTGTGACGAAATGCTTTCAGACATTGCAATTGTCTCATCTATATATAATGACATCCTGCTCTTATACAGTTCTTCCTTTACATATGGAATAAACAGCCCAATCATCGATATGATTTCATCATCAAGACGTATTGTTGAAAGACCAGGAAGTCTGTCAAGTTCTGTTTTTATATTGCAGCACGTCTGTATACAACGGTTTTCAAAGTTGTCTTTTATCTGTTCCATATCTTCAATACCCTTTGAAACACGCTCTTTTTCCAATACTATGTATTCATTCGTCCTGCGAAGCCCGCTGCATAACACCTCAACATCTTTGCAATCAGACGGAATATTTATCGAAGCATTCATTTCTGCCGAAAGCTCATCTGCATCAAATTCCACAAGACGGCGGCAGAATTGTTCTTTCCTGCTCTGAAAATCTTCTCTTCTTTTTTCAATAAGCTTTACAAGCTGTGAATAATCCTTTGAGATTTTCTCATATGAATCTGTCTCAGTCTCAAGAATCTTTAAATCATATGCATTTTCATTCTGCCTGAAAACATTGGCAACTGCTTCCTCATCCGGAATATCCATACCGGCATCTGTCACAATTCTCTCAAGGTCTTTTTCACATATATAATATTTTTTTAAAGCTTTTGCCTGACCTGCTATCTCTGCTTTAATGCGTTGTGTTCTCTCATCAAGCTCTTTTATATAATTCTTATGCTGGCTGATGTAACTTTCAGGATTTTCACACGAAAGCGGTTCATATTCACCGAATCTTTCTTTTATCTGGCTCACAGCATGTGCAATACTACCCTCAAGACGGTTCATAAGTGCATTCTGTGCATCAAATTCATCTCTGTCAGCTCTCGTTTCCTTCTCTATATCAGCAATCTGCTGTTTTATGTGAAGAAGTTCCTGTGCATCTGAAACAATCGTTTTACCTGTTTCAAAATCTGATTTTACTGTTTCAAAATCATCACCACGGTATTCAATGGCTTTTTTGCACTTTTCCATTGAAATACGGTAATGTTCCATAAGTGCTTCTTTATCTGCAACGTCAACCATCTCTTTGTCCAATATGTCTTTCAGTCCGAAAAATCTTGACTCAAGCTGCATGTATGTCATACCTGCAAATTCTTTTTCCGGTTTGTCTGATGTATCTATATCCATATCATAAAAATGATTGTAATTTTCTTCCCAGTCTTTTTGTGCAGTCTCAATTTTTTGTTCATATACCGCAAGAGTTTTACTTACATTCTCAAGAATTTCTTTCTTATTTTCAACATCCGTCTGTGAATCTCCAAGTTTTCGTGAAAGATTATCTGCATCAAGAAGTGCCTGTCTCTGCTTTGCATATTCTCCGGCAAGCTGCTCCTTATGTTTTTTTGCAAGTTTTAAAATCTCATAACGGCTGCACTCCTCTGTATATGTCTTTTTTGCTGATTCTGCCTGTGCAGCCGCACTATCACACTGCTTTTTAAGAAGCTGTTCTTCTGCTTTCAGCTTTTCATGATTTTCCCTGCTCTGCGACATATTCTCTGTGAGCCTGCGTAAATCATCTGATGCTTTTTCAAACCTTTGCATCTTATTATTTATGACATAACAATAGTCACCAAGTACAACTTTTCGGCGGTCTTCAATTTTTTCTATTTTATGATTAATATTATCAAGCTCTTCCTGTGCCGCCGCAATCTCCGACTCGGTTTTTGCATCATCTTTAAGGAAATCCATATCTTTCATTGCAAATACAACTGTATTTTTATCAATCTGGACTTTTGCATCCAGGACATTATCTTCACTCACAATCGGAACGGTATACGAATCAAGATTAAAGCTGACAAGTGCCGCATCATTTTTTATTTTATCAAAATTATTTTTTACAATAAAACTGTATTCTACAAACGGAATACGCCTCTTTACATCTGTACGCTGTTTCTCATCAAGCTGTGCAAGCCAGTCAGCACCTTCTTTGACATCATCTTTATATCTTGTAAAAAGATATTCTTTTAACTTTGTTCTGTTCTTTGCATCTAATAAATATTGGTGTTTCTTTGCATTTTCAATAAATGCAGTAAGTCTTTGTGCCTCTTTTTCCGCTTCAAAATACTCGCTGTCAAGGCTGTCACTATACTCCTTTATCTTTATATCAAGTCCTGCCGTATTTTCATCATTATATATTTTTGAGAGCGTATTAAGTTTGTCCTTTGTCTGCTCATACTCTGCCTGTATTTTCTTGACATCTTCGATTTCTTTTTTTATAAATTCAAGTCCGACATCAATTCTTGCAATGTCTGTCTGAGTATCGCCAAGCCGGAGTTTCAAATCATTATATGCCTTATCTTTTTGCTGTATCTCCTGTCTGGCATCTTTAATATTCTCTTCTGATGTTAAAAGCTCTGCCTCGACATTTTCTGCAATAATTATTCCACATTTTTCCATGAGAACCGCCATCTGCTTTTCGTCATTTTCAATGCGGCTCTTTAAAAATGAAACGAGACTTTGTGCAGCTGCCTCTTCTTTTGTCAGTGAATCAAACGTTTTCTGTGCTTCTTTATAATTATCCTCCGCAGTCTGCAGCTCTTTTTGCGATTGTTTAAGACTTTCTTTTAATTTTTCCCGCTCATCATTTGACAGTTCAAATATTTTTACAGCTATATCATGCAGCTCTGCCGTAATGTCGTCATGCTCACGCATTCTGTTGTCTATCGTCTGTTTTATTTTGTTAAAATCATTTTCATATTTAAGATAATCTGCATAATCATTGACTGATTCAGATTTTCTAAGCAGCTCTTTTCTTTCGGCAAAACGGCTGTCTGCCGCTTCAATCTTTGCACTGTAAACATCAACAAGCTCACGTATTGCATCAAGTGACTTCTGCTCGCTCGCAACCTGTGCCGACTGAATCAGATACTGTTCATTATTAATTTTTTCCTGTATTTTTTCCAAATCGGAACTATTCTGCTCTGATAATGCTTCCCTGTCAGCAATTATAATTTTGCAGGCACACAAAAGCCTGTATATCTTTTCCTCAAGTTCCTGCTTTTTTATAAAATTCACTTTGAATGATTCTGCATACTGTGCAAATTTTTCTATTTCTTCAACCTGACTGTTATAATTGCCTATCTGTGAATTCTTTTTTGACAATTCAAGCAGCTTATCTTTAATATCAAGAAGTGTCCTTGCCATCTGACCTTCATCATCAGTCACACCTAACTTATTATTAAATGATTTTTCTATAATCTCTTCAATAAGCAGATCTTCCACAACTTTACGGCTTGTTCTGTAATTGCTCTCAAAATAAGTTCTTACATGTCCTTCTGTTTTATTGATTCCACGTATAATTTCCCACTGGCTCTCATATATTCCGTAATGTGACAGGAAATTCTGATAATCTCCTTTTCTGTCAAATATTTTTACCGACACATTAAAATCATCTTTTTCAAGATTTCTAAGATATTCTTTCAATCCGTTGTATGTTATTCTCTCACCGTTACTTGTAAGCGGAAGATTTTTTATATCATTGTCGCCGAATTCCCTGTAGAAAATAGCATAATTAAAATATTCTATACCCGACGAATTGCTCTGTGCACCCGCTTTTCTCGCACAAAATCCTGTTGTCATATATGTATAATTATCTTTTCTGTAACATGGCTCCAGTTTCCATTCCACAAGAGAATGTATGACTGTATTTCCTCCCCCCTGCCTGAAAAGCTTTTCAACCGGCTGCTTCTCATCAAGTGTACAATTCGGAATTACATTCTGCAAAAGCATGAGCATGAGAAGACTCTTACCACCGCCGTTCGCAAGGTCATAAATCATGCTGCTGCAATTTGGACGCATCATAAAATCATCATACATCTGTGTTCCGAAATTGTACTTTACATTGTTTACCCTGATTCTGTTAATCTGTGGCATCGTTCTTCTCTCCTTTCGATAAAATCTGCGTAAATCTTCCTTTATATTCATCAAAGTAATTCTCTATAAGTGCCCGGAATCTGTTTGTAGGATAATAAAGATTTCCACCAGAATTTTCATCTTCTTTTGTATTATCCACAGAATTTTCCGGCTTTTCCGAATTATCAACAAGCAGCCCCTGATTTACAAGAAAATTAAAAACTATTTTGACAAATCCTGCTTTTGAATTTCTCGCTGCCCTCATCCCAGCCTGAACACTGTCAGATGAGGCCGGAAGTTCCTCCCAGCTTAACGCAATCTGCTTAAAACTGTTTTCCTCTATCTCATCAAGGACTATGCCGTTTCGCTTATCAATTATACCGTTTATGGAATTATCAACATTTTCTATTACATCTTCAATACGCACGTAACTTGTATAATTTGCTGCTGACGAATCACTGTAAAATGATGTGATAGTATTGTAAATAACAAAATATGCAAGATACAATTCTCTGTTCAACTTAACTCCAAGTTCTTTTCTCAACTCTTCGTTAGTATATCCAAACACCGGATTATTCTGGCCTGCACTTACATACAGGCTGTTTTTATACTCATATATGTCAAGATTCATCTTTTTAAGAGTCATCATAACAATGTCATAAACCTGTGCATTTGTGCTGTACTCCTGATACAGTGCTGCATTATCTCCATTTTCACCAACATTTTCGCCATTGATAAGTTTTGACACGATATCTAATGCTCTGTCTAAATTTCTGCTCTCCATAATTTTTCCCTTCCGGTATAAATTTATATTAAATGTTAATTGCTGTAATCTTCTCTATGGAATGTAACGTCGCTCACTTCACATCCGTCCATAAGTTCAAGCATTTTGCCATTCCCCTCATCTATAGAAAAAACAACCGGGGCTTCATTCTCAAAATATTTTTTCAATATATCATCCATAAAACTTTCACTATCCATATCTGCACCGCCGGTTATATGCTTTTTCTTCTGGCACAGATTTACGAAAAATGAAAAATAATCTGCATTTTTAAGAACATTTTCGGAATACATATTTTTCATTGACAGATTAAATTCTTCCAGTGTGAACGCTTCTTTTTTGTGCAGTGCCGAAATAAGATTTTTCATTATAAATACATAATTATCCGCAATTCTTTTCTCTTCCAGCTCATCTTCAAATATGATTTCTTTCTGCTTTTTTACACTTACCTTTTCTATCTCCTGATATCTTGCAGGTCTCATTGTAAGTGCTTCATCTATGGAATTAAGATTAAATGTTTTCTTCGTATTTGGTTTTAAAATTCCGTTTATAAGAGGAATCAGCACTGATGCATCACCATTTTCCGTCATCTTTTTTAAAAGTGATGTGAAATCAACATGGCTTCTTATCTGAGAAAGTTTTGCATGCCTTACAGCATCATCTGTGAGTTTCTGCATATGGGTGCATGCCCCAAGAAGCTGTGCGTGTCTGTTCATTGCAACTTTCAGCTGGTTTTCAAGCTCATATATCTCACTGATTGTCTTATAATATGCTGCATCCGCCTGCCCTCCCGGCGATATTTTTTCAAGTGCCGATTTTATTAAATCACTGTTTTTCTTAAACAGCTTTTCCTCATCATCAAACCAACGCATTCCCGTTTCCACAAAATCACGGTATGCTTCTATTCCGGCAAAAACATCGGATGCAAGCGTATTCATTACATCCTGCTGTACAAGTGCGAGCCTGCTTACCTCTTCATTAATTCTTTCAACAACTTCCGTACCACCTTTGAAATTCTTTGCCTGTATCATTTTTTCAAGCAGAAGCTGCTGCACACTTATCCTGCTCTCATCTTTTATCTCTTTTGTATCAAGATAAAATTCCACAGCATCGGGACTTATCGTATACCACACTATATTGTCCCTTATTGTGCTTTCTATCATCCTTACCCGCGAAATTCTCTTTTTTCTTTCAACCGGGTCAAAATATTCAAAATCAAAAGGGCGGCCGTCATTTTTAATTTTATCAAAAATGTAGCCGCCAATTTCCCTGTTTTCTTCTTCACTTAATAAAAGTCCGAAATCCCTTGAAATAAGTTCATGAAAAAATTCAAGGTATTCAGGGTATGTAACATCTTTTTCATTGAAGTTATTTTCTTCTATAAAAAAGCGTAAAATACCCATAACGATATATCCCATATCAAGTATTTCGTACTTGCCGTCTTTAAACTGTGACAATGAAATCTCTGTGAGTTTAAAAAACGGATAATATTTTTTTAAATTGAGCATTCTTGCCCTGTGTCCGGAGACAATATCGTTTACCATATTTACAGCCATAAATCTGCTCCCATTTTACAATTGTGTACGTCCCTCAAGAGCACGCAGAAGTGTAACTTCATCTATATATTCAAGGTCTCCACCGACGGGAACTCCGCTTGCAATTCTTGTAACCGTAATTCCGGTCGGCTTAATAAGCCTTGAAAGATACATTGCAGTTGTCTCGCCCTCAAGACTTGAATTGGTTGCAATAATAACTTCATTCACATCACCCTCAAGCCTTTTTATAAGCTCTTTAATCTTAATATCGGCTGGTCCGATTCCAAGCATCGGGCTTATTGCACCATGAAGCACATGATATACGCCATTATATTTGCCTGTCTTTTCATATGCTGCCATATCACGCGTATGTTCAACCACCATAATTGTTGAATGGTCACGTGCCTTATTGGCACATATCGGACAAATTTCTTCATCTGTAAGTGTAAAACACTCTTTGCAATATCTCACATTAGCCTTCGCACTTGTGATGGCATTAGTCAGTCCATCTACTTCTTCCTGTGGCATGTTAATAATGTGAAATGCCAGGCGCTGGGCACTTTTAGCTCCAACCCCTGGTAATCTGGACAACTGTTCAATTAATTTGTTAATGTGTCCGCTGTAAATATCCATTAGAAAAGGCCTCCGCCCAATCCTGAAAGACCGCCTGTAATCTTAGACATCTGTGCCTGTGATTCTTCTTCACACTTGCGGAGTGCTTCGTTGGTTGCTGCCATAATTAAATCTTCTAACATTTTATCTGCTGTTTCTTTTTGTTTATTTATTGATGAATTTATAAAATTACTTTGTTTCCAATTTGCAACCACTTCTTCTACTTGTGCAGCTCTTATTTTTAGTCCTGAATTTTGTGCTTTTTCTATGAGTCCACTGTCACTAAATAGTATATTTGTTGATACTCCTGCTAATATTAATAATACTACTATTGTTACCACTAGTGCTATTAAAGTAATACCTTTTTCTTTTTTTAGTTTCATATTCACTTTTCCTCCCTTTATTTAACACGCAAAAGGAGAAACTGTTTTTGCTTACAGTCTGCCTTGTTTTCATTGTCAATAAAGCTAAAAATTTTAGCTTGCTTATTTATTAGAATGTAGTTTTCTCCTACAACCATAAGGTTTTTAGTTTTTAGTTTTCATTTTCTACGTGCCTCTTTCTATTTTTCATTTGAATTTTCTCTGTAATTATAATAATATAACT
>OHUK01000813.1_pt1 | contig 13033 bp, 12 predicted proteins | sample 1579201 | NCBI WGS metagenome assembly OHUK01 (sample SAMEA3879528, study PRJEB24766) | human gut metagenome | biome: human-associated habitat; feature: feces | place: USA | collected 1985/1987 | reverse complement strand
GGTCACGCCACCTGCCGCCGCCGCCCTGCTCTCGCTTTCCATGTCGGCCTTGTCTGTAAGGCCGGGCTCACGGAAATGCACATGGTCGTCGATGACGCCCGGCAAAACGTAACAGCCCGCAGCGTCTATCGTCATGTCGAAAGACGCTCCGGGCCTTGTGCCGCACGAATATATGCCTTCAATGTACTCACCACCGATGGCTATGGCCGCTTCGGACGTCTGTCCCTCATTCACCACCAGTGCGTTTTCTATCAATATCCTCATCTTTGCTTAGTGTTGTAAGTCCAATCCCGGCGCCACCCTCGACGAGTCGGCGCGGCCGGGGGCCATGCCCAACGAGTCGGCAGGCAGCGACTGGCTGTGCTGCCCGGCCCCGTCGGCGGGCGGTATGTCGAATCCCTGCATCCTGGCCTCGTTCTCGCTGGCCGTGCGGTAGTACTCCTTGACGTAGGGGTCGTTTTTGAATTTGTCGGTCGCCTTGCTCATGATGTCCTCTATCTGCGGTGTAAGTATAGGGTAACGGAAACCGCTTGTGATCATCATGAACACGCCCGGGCCGAGCACATTGTCGAAGTTGTCGACAATGAACGTTGTGACCAGGCGGTCTTCTTCGCGCGTTATCTTTGCAGCCTCGGCCGAGAGAGTCTCGTTGATCACAGCCTCGTCTATCCCGTCGAGCAGCATCTGGCTCTGCTTGTGCGACAGTTCGCCCATCTGGTTGGCCAGTTGCTTGTGCTTGTCGAGGAATTCGTACAGCCGGTCGTTCATCGGTGTGCCGCTGACGCTTTGTCCCGCGTTGTCTATCTTTATGCGTATGTCGCCTTTCTCGAGCACGACCGGCAACAGCCCTTCGTTGTCCATGAAGAGCGTAGCCATGCGGACAGTGTCGAGCACGCCGCTGAAATGAAACTCACCGTGCAGCACCGCGCAAGAGTCAAGGCTTTGCAGCTCGTTGTCGGTGACTGTCTTGAGGTACAATTTGCTGCCATCGAGCGACGACACCGACGAGGAGCCTTCCACGTTGTACGAGTTGGCGCACGATGTCAGCACGGCAACAGCCGTTAGCGCGTATAGAAGTTTGGTCATAGGCGATTGAAATATCATCTCTTAAATTATGCGACAAATGTACAATGTTATCGTGATGTGAGGAAAAAAATTCATGCAATTTAAAACAAAAGCAAGGTGTTTTAGAGTTTTTTTGCCTCCTTGTCCAATTCGCGGCTTATCCTATGGGTGGAATACAGCTGCAACACTGCGGCGATGAGCAGTGCCACCACCCAGTTGTTGTGCACGTAGTTGACGTAGTAAGTCCACTTAAGCCCGATGAAGTTGCCTTGGTTTGCAAACATGAGCAGGGCGGCCAGCAGGAAGCAAACGTCGCTTGCTATCATGATGCCCCTGAGCCGCCGTATGGTCAAGTTGTTGCCTTCGTAGCGCTGCTTGAGCTGCATGAGCACAAAGGCCAGCGCCCCCATGGCAAAAACGTATGGCGCCCACCCTTGCAAGAAGATGTTGGCTGCACTGCCGACGACCATCATCACGGCACCGGCGAGGAAAATAAAGCTTTCTGTATTATTCAGTTGTCTCATCTGATTGGTTGGATATGGCTGGTTCGTCGTCGCTTAGCACGAAGATGTCTTCGTCGTCCATCTTCATGAAATACCTCTCGCGGGCTATCTTCTCGATGGCCTTCGGGTCGGCGTCAAGCCGTCGCAGCTGCGCCCTGTCGCGCTCGTATTGCTTCCGGTAGAGCTTTATCTCTGCCTGAAGCTCGTCGATGTTGCGGCGGTTGCGTATGTGGCTCCACACGCTGTTCTCGTCGAGGAAGCCCACAATGGCCACCCCGGCAACGAGCACCACCACATATTTCAGTGCCGACGAGCTGCGCACGTATCTCAGTATTCTCCTTAAACGACTCATTTCCTTGTGTGATTAATGTATGAGAAGGCATGGCCGCCCGTATAGCCCGCAAACTGCCTCGGGGCGCCTGGGCCGGCAATGCCGGATGCAAAGGTAAGAAGAAAAGTTCAGATTAAGCTCCGTGCCGACGCATGTTTTTATATTTTTAAATGTAGGGATGCCGGTGCAGGCGTGGCCCCGGCGCCCCGCTGCCTGCCGTCTGGGCCTGCCCTGCCATGACGCTACGCAGGCCGGGCACATTGGGGCGGCCCTCGGTTTGTAAAACTATCGGCCAGAAGCGGGCCCCGTCGGCACCGGCCGCGCAAGCGGCTGACTGCCAGCAGGTTGGGCAAACACCCCAAACGGGCCTGCAAAACGGCCTCCGCCACATTGCAATACGGGCCAAACGGCCATGCAAAACGGCCCGTATGGCATGGCCGTTTGGGCCGTCGCCACGCGCCGTGACGTTTTTGTAAAACTTTGTCAAAGCTGTTATGGCTGTGTTTACAAACAGTCGGTGGTTTTGCCAAACAGAAATTCGCCAAACCTGAACCACAGCGCTCCAAGCGTCTCCGACGGGTAATGCAACATGAAAAGATACCTGCGGCGCAATGCCCGCCACGCCGTGAGCAACCACCCGGCATGCGGCCGCGACATGCCCTCGCGGCAGAACACCTCTGAAAAGATAAGCCCGGAATGCTTGCGCGACGGGGGCACAATCATCGACGAGGCCGGCGTGTGCAGCGTCTCGCCCAAAACATACATCAGCGAGCGCGCAAAGCGGGTGAGCCCGAGATGGCTGATGTCGGCCCTTACGGCGTCGGCTTCGCCGGGCCCGGCGTCGCGAAAGAACGCAACCATGAGCAGATGGTAGTCGACAAGGTTCAAAAATGCGAGCTTGCCTGCAAAGAAACAGCGGTAGGTGCGCAACAGCATGTAAACCATGTTGAACCGAAAGGTGGGCGTGGCAATGGCCCCCACTCCTCCCGGCAAGTCGACAGCGTTGGAAAACTGGTCGACGGCATGTTTGCCAAACCAGTCTATCAAACGCAAATTGACACTCGACGAGAGCATCATCGTGGGATAGGAAAACAAGCGCACACAGCACTCGGGGGGCATCGGGAAATCAGGGTCGCACACGCCTACCTGTGTGGCGGTGAAATTCTTGGACACAAAATCCATGACCTTGCGGTTGTCGCCGCAAACCCACAAGTCGACGACTGTGCAATGGCGCTGCAACGGGCCGGGATAGAGCAAGGCCATGGGCAGGCTGTTGATGAGGCAGACATAGAAGCCTTGGGTGGCGAGCTTACGGGCCACCTGCATGCACCGGCTGTAGAGCGGGCGCACCGCGTCTTCCCTGCTTCGGCTCAATATGGCCATGCAAATGGTGGTGTTGAGCGTTGGGCGCTTGCTGTCGGGCATACGCGCAATGGCCTCGAAGCACAGGACCGCCGCATCATGGTCCCACAAAAAATCATACATGTCGCCCCATCCGCTGTCGCGGTCGATGTCTGGCGGAGTGCTGTCTGCCCCGATGGAATACCTCATCAGATGCAGAAACTGTTCTAACTTGTTTGTCTCCATTTCTGTTTCGCATTGCAAACTTACATAAAAATAATGACATTACAGCCTTTGCCACGCAATAAAAATAACACGCCAGCCACGGCCCGGGCTCCGGCCGCGCCGTGCGGATGGCACGACAAAGGCAAAAATCCCGCCCGAAACGGCCCGAATGTCGGGAAAAATGAGTAAGTTTGCATTGTCTTACAATTACCACACACATCGACAATGGAAGAATACATCGTTTCGGCACGGAAGTACAGGCCTACCTCGTTTGACTCCGTGGTGGGCCAGACGGCACTGACCACCACGCTGAAAAACGCGGTGAAAAGCGGCAAACTGGCCCACGCCTACCTCTTCTGCGGCCCGCGCGGCGTAGGCAAGACCACCTGCGCGCGCATATTTGCCAAGGCAATAAACTGCCAAAGCCCCACGGCCGACGGCGAAGCCTGCAACCAGTGCGAGAGCTGCCGCGCTTTCAACGAACAGCGCTCGTTTAACATATTTGAGCTCGACGCCGCCAGCAACAACTCGGTGGAGCACATCAAGACGCTGATGGAGCAGACCAGGATACCGCCGCAGGTGGGGCGCTACAAGGTGTTCATCATCGACGAGGTGCACATGCTGTCGACAGCGGCGTTCAATGCGTTCCTGAAAACGCTCGAGGAACCACCCGCCCACGTGATTTTCATTCTCGCAACGACCGAGAAGCACAAGATACTGCCCACCATACTGTCGCGCTGCCAGATTTACGACTTCGAGCGAATGACGGTGAAAGAAACCATCGACCACCTCAAGAGCGTGGCCGACAAGGAGGGCATACGCTACGAAGAGGCTGCACTGGCCGTAATAGCCGAAAAGGCCGACGGCGGCATGCGCGACGCCCTGTCTATCTTCGACCAGGCCGCCAGTTTCTGCCAGGGCGACATCACATACCAAAAGGTGATTGAAGACCTCAACGTGCTCGACGAGGAATATTATTTCCGCATTGTCGACATGAGCCTGGAAAACAAGGCGAGCGGCATAATGGTGCTGCTAAACGACGTAATAAACAAGGGCTTCGACGGCGGACTGCTCATTGTGGGGCTGGCCAAGCACATACGCAACGTGCTAATGGCAAAGGACGAAGCCACGCTGCCGCTGCTCGAGGTGAGCGACGAACAGCGCCGCCGATACGGCGAACAGGCTGCGAGGTGCGACACGAGGTTTCTTTACCAGGCACTGAAAATTGCCAACAGGTGTGACATTGACTACAAGCAAAGCAACAACAAAAGGCTGCTCGTTGAACTGACGCTCATCGAGATAGCGCAGATAACGCAGCCCGACGATTCGACAGCGTCGGCGGGGCGCCGCCCCAGACGACTGAAAACCCTGTTCAGGAACATCGCGCGGACTGCCCGGCCAGCAACAGAGGCCCCGCAGGTAGCCTCGGCCGGACCAGTCAGCAGCGTTATGGCAGCCATGAAGAAAAAGACCGACGAAGTGGACAACCAGCACGGAACATCCGGCGAAAAGGCTGCCGCCGAGGCCGCCCCGCAACCCACAGCGGCCTATTCTGCCGCCAAACGGCCGGCACTGAAATCGAAGGCGGGGGCCCTGGGCTTCTCATGGAACAACCTCAGAGAGGCTGCCCAGCCTAAGAAAATGCAAGTGATACCGGGCACTCTCGACGCCAGCGACCCCAACGCCAAGCCAAACAACGAGCACAACGAGTTCAGCCAAGACGAGCTTGAGTTCCAATGGATGTCGATGTGCAACCGTATGCCACAGAAACTAAGCGGCATTGCGGCCCGAATGAAAAACATGACGCCCACCATAACCGACTTCCCGAAGGTAGAGGTGGTGGTTGAGAACCAGATAATGCTCGACCAGATGCAGGTGATAAAAGGCAGCATACAGAACACGCTCAAACTGTATCTGCACAACAATGGCATCACCCTCGACATGCGCTTGGCCGAACACAATGAGCAAGTGAAGGTATTGAGCAGGCGCGAACAGTTTGAGGAAATGAGCAAGCAAAACCCGGCGATAGAGAAACTGCGCGGCCTGCTCGACCTGGAGCTGGCCTGACGGGGCTCATGGCCTACGCCAACGCCGGGCCGCAAGCCATGCCCACTCCGGCCGGCGGGACGAGCCGGTGCTGCGTTGCCGCACGCCACGCTACGCGGTTGCGGGTCGAGGGGCGCAATCCGGTAGGCGCGCCGTTGCCCCAACCTGCCATCAGGCCGTCGTAAGCATGCTTCTACATTATATAGAGTGCCCCGCAACGCTTGTTGCCTACAGCCAGAATGACGGTTGCCACATCGCGGCGAGGCAGCCCGCCGCGCCTTCTGCAAAAGCGAATTGCCACCCGACGGGCAGCAAAACGAAACGGGCCATGGCCCCGACGACGGGCTGAGGCCGGGCAAGGCCGGGCCTACCTAAGGGCACGGGCCACCCTGTCGGCCGGCATGACCCTAAATAAGGGCCATACCCATGGCCGCGCACTCACGCCGCATCTCCTCGGGCCAGATGCTTGCCTGTATCTCGCCTATGTGGCCTTTGTGCAACATCACCATGCACAGACGGCTCTGGCCTATGCCGCCGCCAATGCTCAGAGGCAGTTCGCCGGCCAGCAGCTTGCGGTGGAAATATAGCTCCTTTCTGTCTTCCTTGTCCTCAATCGCGAGCTGGCGAAGCATCGCCTCCCTGTCAACGCGTATACCCATCGACGAAAGCTCAAACGAACGGCCCAGCACCGGATACCATATCAGGATGTCGCCGTTGAGCCCCGCCTTGCCGTCGTCGCCCGGTGTCGACCAGTCATCGTAGTCGGGGGCACGGCCATCGTGCTTCTCGCCATTGCTCAGCCTGCCGCCTATGCCAATCACGAACACTGCGCCGTATTTCTCGCAGATGGCATCCTCGCGCTCCTTGGGCGACTTGCCGGGATACATCTGCAGCAGGTCTTCGCTGTGTATGAACGTTATCTTCTCGGGCAGGAAGGGCTTTATCTGCGGATATGTCTCGCATGTAAGATACTCCGTGCGGCGTATAGCGGCATAAATGCGCTCAACCACATTCTTTAGAAAAGCCGTGGTGCGCTGCTCTGGGGTGATGACGGCCTCCCAGTCCCACTGGTCTACATAGAGAGAGTGGAGGTTGTCGAGCTCCTCGTCGGCCCTTATGGCGTTCATGTCGGTGTATATGCCATAGCCCGGCTCAATGCCATATTCGGCCAGCGACAGCCGTTTCCACTTGGCCAACGAGTGAACCACCTCGGCCTTGACCATGCCCATGTCATGGATGGGGAAGGTAACGGCCCGCTCCACGCCGTTGAGGTCGTCGTTGATGCCAAGGCCCTGCAACACAAACAATGGCGCTGTAACGCGCCTCAGGCGCAACTCTGTCGAAAGGTTCTGCTGAAAGAAATCCTTTATCAGCTTTATTCCCTGCTCTGTCTGCCTCGTGTCGAGCAGCGCCCTATAGCCTGAGGGCTTCATCACTTTGCTCATTACTTTTTCCTTATTATTATATTGGACGATGAAACATTGCCCCGACCCTGAGGCCGGAACAACGGCCCCAACCAGACGGCAGGGCTGAATAATCGAATGCAAAGATACACTTTTTACGCTAAAAAGCAAGCTTTCGGGCAATAATTTATGCAAACAGACAATATTTCACAAGTATTTACAGCAAAAAGACACGCCAACCCGTATTATCAATGTCAACTTGAGCACAAGGCATCTGGCCTACTTACGGCCTACACCCACTGCGCCAACTCAGCCTGCCACCACCCTACCGACTCGGCCGCCATCCACAGCCCAAGGCTTGCCATAAGCCACAGCAATTTGGCGCTAAGTAGGTGTTCAAAATTAATTGCCATCAAATTGTGCGCTATTTCGGAGATGCATGCCAAAGTCCGAAGAGAGAGCGTAGCGGGCTACGCGACCGATGAGACTTTGGCATGCGGCCCGAAAGAGCACACAAGATGGTGGCAAAGATATAGAGGACACCTGCAAGGTCTATTGTATCGGTTAATTTTGAACAGCTACTTATGCAAAATACAACACTGCACAACATTGCCCCGCAACCGCCCGGCGGCCACATGTAACAGCATTGCAACACGGCAATCACACGTATTTAACATTGGTTTCATACCTTTGCGGGCGAAAACAAAGACATATCAAAAAGAGAATCATGAAGAGACTATTTTCGTTTGTTTACCTATTTGTTGGCCTGCTGGCAACCGCATGCGGCCAAAGTCAGCAACAGGGCGCAAAGAGGCCCAAGCTCGTTGTGGGCATCATAGTCGACCAAATGCGCTGGGACTATCTGCACTATTACGACTACACGTTTGGCAACGATGGCTTCCGCAGGCTGCTTTCCGAAGGCTACAGCTGCGACAACAACCAAATTACATACGTGCCCACGGTGACGGCCGTGGGGCACTCGTGTGTGTACACCGGCTCTGTGCCGGCTATAACCGGCATAGCCGGCAACGATTTCTACAAGGATGGCAAACGCACGTATTGCGCCGACGACGCCACGGTGCAGACTGTTGGCAGCAAAAGCAAGGCCGGACTGATGTCGCCACGCAACCTGCGCGTTACCACTATGTGCGACGCGGTGAAGATTGCGCAAGACTTCAAGGCAAAGACGATAGGCGTTTCGCTAAAAGACCGCGGCGCCATCATGCCGGCCGGGCACACGGCAAACGCAGCCTACTGGTTTGACAACGACCACGGGGTGTTCATTACCAGCACTTATTACATGAAGCAACTGCCCGAATGGGTTGACGACTTCAACAAGGCAAACAAGCAAACAACCGACATAAGGTATACGCCGAAAGGCAACACGCTTGTGGCCGACATGGCCATAGCAGCCCTGAACGGCGAACAGCTGGGCCGAGGGACCACAACCGACTTCCTGGCCGTCAGTTTCTCGTCTACCGACTACATTGGCCACCGCTACGGCACGCGCTCGCCGCAGACGGAAGAGGCCTACAGGGAACTTGACAAGGAGATTGCCAAACTGCTCGGAGCGCTCGACAATGCCGTTGGAAAAGGCAACTACCTGCTTTTCCTGTCGGCCGACCACGCTGCCGCTCACAACGCCGCGCTCATGCAGAAAAACGGGGTGCCGGCAGGCGAATGGGACGAATCGACGGCCCTGGCCGACATGAACGGGCACCTGAAGAAACTCTACAACACCGGGGCCAACCTGGTGAAAGACCTCATTGAGTATCGCGTATACCTTGACTACGAGGCAATAAAGGCTGCCGGACGCACGGCCGACGAGGTGGAAGCCGCGCTCTGCGACTATATAGACAACGACGACAGGGTGGCTTATGCCGTGCCATTCGACAAGGTTCAGTCGATGTCTATACCTCAGGCAATACGCGAGCGCATCATCAACGGATATAACCCCAAGCGCAGCGGCGACATTCAGATAATACTGCAGCCTGGATATTACGGCTTCGACTCGGGCTCGTTCCACGAAGGCACATCGCACGGCGTATGGTGCTCGTACGACACCCACATCCCGTTGATATTCTACGGCTGGCATGTAAACCACGGACGCACATCCAAGGAGACCCATGTCACAGACATAGCTGCCACCGTCTGCTCTATGCTCGACATACAGAGCCCTAACGGCTGCGTTGGCACGCCGATACAAATGAAGTGAGCCGGCATTGCGCCAGGCAAGCCCCAATGTCACCAAAGCAATGACATTACGCTTTCCGGGCACAGCGACATCCGTAATACATCTATTAGGCGGCCTGCCTCGTCAGGCCGCCTTTTTGCATCGCATGTCTGCCAGAACAATCAAAAAAACATGGTTCTGCTACATTTATGGGCCCAAATGTTAGGCTGTTCGGAATTATTTTACTACCTTTGCACTCGCTTTGGCCCCGTAGCTTAGCTGAATAGAGCGTCAGATTCCGGTTCTGAAGGTCTTGGGTTTGAATCCCAACGGGGTCACACGTGAAAACCCTGCATTTCCCAAGGATTTGCAGGGCTTCGTCATTATAAGAGATTTGCATTGAGAAACCAGGCGAAAGCAAGCCTAAGAAAATCACCGCTGAAATTACCATTGAGATAATTCCAGATGAAGACGAGATAAAAGAGTTTGTCAAAGCCCAGAAGAAGAAGGAACGGCGCAGTGTTGTTTTCTTCCTTGCTCTTATCATTTGTGTCGTCTCGATATTGTATATCGATATTCATAAAGTTCACGGCTTGTACCTTTTTGGTTTCTTTTTTTAAGTGCTTGCACGGCCTTTCAAACCATCCTTGACACCAGTGTATAGTTAGCGTCTACCTATAATTAAGATGGGTATGTATGTTCTCCCCCAGATTAATGACTAATTTAATACCCGAAGTCTCGTCTTATACCTCCCCTGTTCTTCTCAACATCTCCTCAAACTTTTCCTTGTTCTCGGCGGTCGTGGGCTGCGGCGTGTGGCCTTGCGCTCCTGAGGCTCATAGTCCCATGGTAGCCGCAGCAGCTGCGCGGCGTCACACGCTTGCGCAGTTGAAGCTGTATCAATATCTCCGCCATGAGGCGGGCGCGCTCCTTGCAGTCTTTGCGGTCGGCATCGCGCTGCTCGCGGTATTCCTCGTAGACAGGGACGAACTCCACGCCGTCGGCCTTACAAGCCGACGCGGTGCAGCAATACAGGTAGGCGCACATGTCCGACAGGCCGCCAGGACAGTTTTGTCACCTCCTTTCCCGTCTCGCGCTTGAAGAGGGGCATGGCACCATAGTCTGCCTGCATGGCGGAAATAACAACGGAATTAAGTGCCGCATCTTTCCGTTGAAGCAATGTGCACGTTTTCAGGATAAATCTAAATAACTAATGTTGAAGCCCATACTCATTACTCGCCGGTTTTTATCATCGTCATCTGCGGTGACGGTTTGGATACAAATTGTTAAATATAAGCGGCAGCTCAGGGATAAGCCCCCGGCACAGCACCGCAAGAGCAGTTTACAGTTCTACCGCCTCGACCTTCTACGCCTGCAATCTCGACAGCCGCGTGAAGTACAAGACGCAGCCAAAAACCGCCGGACTCAACACCATGATCGAGTGACGGCAAGAAAAAATTGCCCGCCCGTGGATGGTGGCGACGCCATGCTCTGGACACACGTGAAATACCTTGCAGTTCCATAGGGTCAGCAGGAAAATGACAAATACGGTGCCATCAATCTGTATTCATTAGCTCTGCTATATTTCGGCAAGCTACAGCTGTGCAAGGAAAACAGATATAATAGAAAACATAAGCAAGCATCACGTGATAACAAATATTACATTATATTATTGATGACAGTGAATAGCGTATTTAAATGACAGTGTTATTCAGTTCATGAGCCAACCAACAGAAGTATTCAAACTTCCTTTTTTGTAACACATATCTCCGAACTTTACATTTTATAACAGCTTTAAGCAAATTGATACAGTGCGAATCTGTATCTTTGTAATATACAGCGTTACGAAAAATCTGTCTAACAGCGACATGGTTGGCTGCTTAATCCATAACGGGAAACAGGTAAGTGGCGCATGGCTATAAAACGCATACCGCCATTCAAGACCAACCGTGTTGCAAGGCTATGCAGCTGTACAATCATTACTATAACATATAAATATTCATTATGATTGAGCAAACCACAATTTCTATAGCAGCACTAATTGCCACTATAATTACAGTTTGGGCATTATTAAAAATAAAAAAACATGGATTGGCGTATATCTCGTGCAGAAAGAACCACATGGCGCATGGTTGCTGCCATGATTTAAGGATTGATGAAACATCGACCTATTCAGAAGAAGAACTAAGCCTATATTGCATTGGCAACCTTCACGTGGGAAAGTTCGGCGGTACCCTCAACACTTTGGGAACAGGTATTGATGCAGCAGAACGAACCAGCATGCTCCTACAAGACTTTGGAATAGACAATCGTAACAGGGCCATAAAAAAACTTAAATGGCTGTCAACAGCACCATCACAACTAACATTCCACTTTGCATACGAAGCATACCTTAAAGGCAAAGAAGGAGAGAATTGGCTAAGGAATAGCAAAGAGCTAGCCGACAGCAAAGAATTATGCGACGAATGCATAATGCAAATGAAGAAGCTAAAAAGGCAATACAAAGAAATAATGAACGCAGGCATAGCTGATTCAGAATATGAATTGGGATTGCTCGGGGTCATTGCTTGGGATGCCGGTCAGCTGAACTTCCTCTCAAGGGCATGCATGGAACAAGGATACATCAATAAGGACGAATGCATGATTTGCTTGGACGCCGCATACAAAATGTCACATGAAGCATTTTCAAACTGGAAAGACTTTGCACACAGCTATGCCTTGGGATTCGCTTTGTATGGTGATGCGACATGCATGGCTTACATGGCCGAACAATTGCTAAATGCCAAACAAAGCCCTTGGTCATACATAAAATGGGAGTGATGACGACAGCAAAAAGATAATGAATATACATCTACAATAGTTAGGGCATCATGAAGTCACATCACAACAGTAACTCAGCGCAAAGGCAATATAATATGATGTATATGCGGTCTGAAGCATTCGGCAAATAAAAATGATGACTGTTCACACCACATATCACCATCATTACCTCAATATACCACCCTACTACATAACGAAAAAAGATTCAGTAATACAGCCACATTGGTCGACCTGTGAAATGGATAAGCTACGGATGGATAATACCGTAAACAGTAGCAGGAAAGAAACTGGCAAGAGGAATGACCCCATTAACAATAACAATGCAAACGCAGAAAATAACAAACGCTGACTTAATGGGGCACCTGAATTAAGCAGAACCACCAACTGGCCTCTCCTACAAATGCTTCAGCGCACCGCATCAGCCCTATCGGGCGCAGCAGCGGCGGCGTCCGCTACCTGCACGGCTGCCGGCGCAATGGAGCAATCCGGCCGTCGTGGCCGCCCCCGGCAGACCTGTGGGATGGGATGCGCGGCCGGGGATGCAGGAGGGGATACAAAAAAATGCCGCCCGACCGGGGATGAACCCGGCGGGCGGCAACATGAAAGGCGGCGGCATCCTACTCTCCCGCATTGCAGCGCAGTACCATCGGCGCAACCGGGCTTAACTTCTCTGTTCGGGATGGGAAGAGGTGGAACCCCGGCGCAATGGCCACCTGTGTTTTCCTTCGCATGGCCTATGGCGGCATGCGTGGCACACAGCACACAAGAAAGCAACCTGCCGGCCGGCACCCAAAGGGCGCCGGGAAAGGTATCACCGGTCGAAACGTTCGGGCAATTAGTAGCGCTCGGCTTTGGCGTCGCCGCCTTTACACCTGCGCCCTATCAACGTCGTAGTCTGCGACGGCCCTCAAGGAGCCCTAATCTTGCGGACGGCTTCGCGCTTAGATGCTTTCAGCGCTTATCCTGACCAGACGCGGATACCCGGCCGTGCGCCTGGCGGCACAACCGGCTTACCGGAGGTCTGTCAACCACGGTCCTCTCGTACTAGTGGCCGAACCGCGCAAGGCTCCAGCGCCCACGATAGATAGAGACCGAACTGTCTCACGACGTTCTGAACCCAGCTCGC
>OHUK01000806.1_pt1 | contig 13129 bp, 9 predicted proteins | sample 1579201 | NCBI WGS metagenome assembly OHUK01 (sample SAMEA3879528, study PRJEB24766) | human gut metagenome | biome: human-associated habitat; feature: feces | place: USA | collected 1985/1987 | reverse complement strand
AAATGAGCCGAACTTGACCGAGAAGCAGAGGCAGATCGGCGGTCAGATCATGAAGGAGATCCGGAACCGCCTGCAGTTTTTGCAGAGCGTGGGTCTGGATTACCTGACCCTGGCCCGCGCGGCTGGCACCCTGTCCGGCGGCGAAAGCCAGCGCATCCGCCTCACCACCCAGATCGGCAGTGCGCTGTCCGGCGTGCTCTATGTGCTGGACGAGCCCAGCATCGGCCTGCACCAGCGTGACAACGACAAGCTCATTGCGACCCTGAAGAACCTGCGGGATCTCGGCAATACCGTCATCGTGGTCGAACACGACGAGGATACCATGCGCAGCGCGGACTATATCGTGGATGTGGGCCCCGGCGCGGGCGTTCACGGCGGCGAGATCGTGGCGGCGGGTTCCGTGAAGGATATCTGTAAGGCCAAGCGGAGCATCACCGGCGATTACCTTTCCGGCCGCAAGCGCATTGCAGTGCCCCAGACCCGCCGCACCGGCAATGGAAACTTTCTGACCGTGAAAGGTGCCCGGGAAAACAACCTGCGCAACATTGATGTCCGGTTCCCCTTGGGCGAGTTCGTCTGTGTGACCGGCATTTCCGGTTCCGGCAAGTCCAGCCTGATCAACGAGATCCTGTACAAGACGCTGGCCTGTGAGCTGAACGGTGCCCGCAGCCGTGCGGGCAAGTGCGACGGGGTGGAGGGCCTTGAGTTCGTGGATAAGGTCATTGGCATCGACCAGCAGCCCATCGGCCGCACGCCCCGCTCCAACCCGGCCACCTATACCGGCGTGTTCAACGATATCCGCGCTGTCTTTGCCGAGACCCAGGATGCAAAGATGCGCGGCTATGGCCCGGGCCGGTTCAGCTTCAACGTCAAGGGCGGCCGCTGTGAGGCTTGTGAGGGCAACGGCATCCTGCAGATCGAGATGCACTTCCTGCCGGATGTCTATGTCCCCTGCGAGGTGTGCAAGGGCGCGCGCTATAACCGCGAGACGCTGGAGGTAAAGTATAAGGAAAAGACCATCTCCGACGTGCTGAACATGACCGTGGAGGAGGCGGTGGTGTTCTTTGCCAACCAGCCCAAGATCGCCCGCAAGCTGCAGACCCTGCTGGATGTGGGCCTTGGCTATGTGACCCTGGGTCAGAGCGCCACCACCCTGTCCGGCGGCGAAGCCCAGCGTGTCAAACTGGCCAATGAGCTAGCCCGACGCAGCACCGGCAAGACGGTGTATATCCTCGATGAGCCTACCACCGGCCTGCACATTGCGGACGTGCATCGCCTGATCGAGGTGCTGCAGAAGCTGGTGGATGCGGGTAACACGGTCATTGTCATCGAGCACAATCTGGATCTCATCAAGTGTGCGGACCACATCATTGACCTTGGCCCTGAAGGCGGCAGCGCCGGCGGCCTGGTGATTGCCGAGGGTACGCCCGAGCAGGTGGCCGAGGTACCCGGCAGCTTTACCGGCCAGTACCTCAAGCCCTTGCTGGAAAAGGACAGGCAGCTGCGGGCCGCGGAAGCGGAAACTGGTGCAAAAGCAAAAAAGTAAAGCGGCGCTCATACGACGAAAATCATACTTTTCTTGAAAAAATCAGAAAAAGATGCAGAAAAGTGTTGACAAAACCCGGAAAGATGCGTATAATATCTTTTGTCGCCAATGCTTCGGTAGGGAGGCAGAGGACGATATCCGGGTGTAGCGCAGTTTTGGTAGCGCGCTTGAATGGGGTTCAAGAGGCCGTGAGTTCGATTCTCGCCACTCGGACCATAAATCCAACGATTTCACGTTAGAAATCGTTGGATTTTTTTGTTTATAGGCTGGCCTCATTTGGTTTTGACCACAATTTTGACCACAATGCCAAAGATTTTATCTGGTCTAATTTGACATAGCAACGCTACTTGTATAGAGCGAAGCACTACTTATAAATAGTGGTGTCAGGAATTGAGATTTTGTGATACCAAAAAAAGACACCCTCGCTTTTGATAGGAATCTCATGCAGGGATGTCCTTATCTCAACGCGAAGGTGTCTTAATAACGAGGGTCAGATGCCACGGAACGTAAAGGTGAACTCCACAGGCTTGGTCACATCAGGAATATACTCCGGGTGGACATTGGCACCCCAGCTGTCATCACCGCCGACGCCCATCTGCTCGCCCATAGCACGGATGACCGTGTAATGGACCGGGGGCAGCTCGTAGGGGTGCTTGGCACTCTCCATTTCATGGGGAGTGTAGGGCAGCGCAGAGAAGAACATGGGCTTTGCGGCATCTGCGGTAAACAGCAGCCCGCGACCCTTGCGGTCCACTACCTTTGCCCAGCGCACAGCGGTCTTTGCACCGCACTCCTGCGGCACAAGGTACTGTGCCATGTTGTCTGCGACCTTGTTCTGGTAAATGCCCAGCTTTGCACCATGCTGACGATCCCAGTAGGTCTCCGCAGGGCCGTTTCCGTACCACTCCACCGTGTCGTAGTCAGCGTCGATCTTGAACAGTACGCCGAACTCCGGCATTGCTGCAAGTCCTTCCACCGGGTCATAGTGCAGGGTGGTCTGGATGCGGCCATCACCGAACACACGGTACTGCAGGCTGCACTCTGCTGCGGGGCTGGTCTGGAGGTTATAGAGATAGGTCACGACCACGCTGTCGGCTTCCACCTCGCAGGTGGGGTTCTGGAGGATGGTGCCGCCATGAACAGACGGAATCTCCTTGCCGATGCCCTTGGCGGTAGCGTACAGGCTTGCCAGCTTCCACTGACCGCGAACGCCGCCCATGTTGTTGCCGCAGTCGTTGTCGGTGGGAGCGCGCCAGAAGTTGGGACGGGGAATCTCCTGAATCATCTCCTTGCCGGCATAGCGGTAGGAAGTCAGACCGCCGTTCAGATCGGAGAACAAAACATCGAAATTCTCACCCCGGACACCGATGTTGTGTGTACCGTGCGTAACGATAAACGGCGTGACCTTCTTGCTGGGAATGGAACGAACCACAGCGATCACACCCTGTCCAAAGGCGACTTCATGACCCTTCTTTGCCCAGCTGGTGTCCTCCTTCAAACGGAAGCTGATGGTCACTGCATATTCACCGGGGAGCGCAGGAACCATAAACGGCAGCGGGAAGCTGGAACGCTCTTCGGGAGCAACATCAATATTGGTCAGTTCCTGCTGCTGATACAGCTTTCCATCACGATGCAGCAGAGCAACGCAGTCGAAAGCATCCGTAGAGGTGAACAGGTTCTTGTTCCAGACTTCGAAGCCAGAGTTGTCGATGGAAATGGCGATGTTCTGATAGCAGAACTTGACCTCCTGCATCTTGGGAGAAGGAGCACGGTCACCACCGTAGGCAATGCCGTTTCCGCTGAAATTATAGTCGGTAGGACGCTCGCCGAAGTCGCCGCCGTAGGCTTGGAACCACTTGCCGTAGCGGTCTTTTTTCCAGATGGACTGGTCGATGTAATCCCAGATGAAGCCGCCCTGATAGCCGCAGTCCTTCTGGTCGGCAAGTTCCGTGTACTTGTGCAAAGCACCGTTGGAGTTGCCCATAGCATGAGAATATTCGCACTCGATATAAGGCCGCTTATCGCCCTGTGCCAGATACTCTTTAATGTCCTTCACAGTGCTGTACATATGGCTCTCGATATCGGTGGTTTCGAGGAAGCGGGGATCATTGACCACACCTTCGTAATGCACCAGACGGGTGTCATCAAAGCGGCGGACCATCTCTGCCATCTGGAGCAGGGTCTCACCGCCAAACGATTCGTTGCCCAGAGACCAGATCAGAACAGCAGGATGGTTTTTGTCACGCTGGTAAGTGGAATTCATGCGGTCAAACAAGACAGCTTTCCACTCCGGCTTATCATTGGGCAAAACGCCCTCGATGCCGCGAATGCCCGCCTGATGGATGTCCCATGTGCCATGGGATTCCAGATTGTTCTCTGCGATCAGATACAGACCATACTCGTCGCACAGGTCGTACAGTGCATCCTGATTCTGGTAATGGCTGGTGCGGATGGCATTGATGTTGTTCTGCTTCATGGTGATGATATCCCGAAGCAGTTCCTCATGGGTGTGTACGCCCACAGCACGACCCGTAATGGAGCTGAACTCATGACGGTTGGCACCCTTGAACACGATGCGCTTGCCGTTGAGCAGCATCCGATTGTTCTTCAACTCGAACTTGCGGAAACCGACTTTCTGCCCGGTCACCTCTACCAGATGGCCTGCATCGTCCAGCAGCTCGATTTCCAGTTCATACAGAGCCGGGTCCTCTGCACTCCACAGGTGGGGGTTCTCCACCGCATGGCTGAACAGCGCAGAGCCGCCGTTCAGTGCGATTTTTTCGGAGAACACTTCCAGTTCACTGCGGCGCAGGGTCAGACGGGCTGCGCCCTTACCCTCCACCTGCAATGCAACTTCCAGCGTGGAATGAGTAAAATCATCCCCGGCAAACAGCGTTTTGACGGATATATCTTCCAGATGCACGGTGGGGATGGCATACAGCCACACACTGCGGAAGATGCCGGAGAAGCGGAAGAAGTCCTGATCTTCGCACCAGCTGGAGGAAGTCCACTTGAACACCTGCACAGCAAGTTTGTTCACGCCCGGCTGGAGATAGGGAGTCAGATCGAATGCGTGTGCGGAGAAGCTGTCCTCGGTGTAACCCACATAAGACCCGTTCAGCCAAAGAGCCATGCCGCTTTCCACACCCTCGAACTCGATGTGGACGGGCTTGCCCTGCATGGATTCCGGCAGCTCGAAGTATTTTACATAGCTTGCCACCGGATTGAACCGCTGCGGGATCTCACCCGGCTGTACTTCTTCACGGCCATCCCACGGATACTGAACATTCGCGTACTGGGGAATGTCGTAGCCCTCCATCTGGATGTGTGCCGGAACATGAATGTCATCCCAGCCGCTGCAATCGTAATCTGTCTTTTCAAAGCCGGGGATGGCACTGGTGTAGTTTTTTGCGTAGGCGAATTTCCAGATGCCGTCCAGCTTCAGCACCAAAGAAGAGGAGCCTGTCCGATATTCTTCGCGGGAAGCGTAAGTACGGAAACTTGCATGAGCATTCAGCACGTTTTCCTTGAAAAAGGTGGGGTCTTTTACTTTTGCAAAATCAAATGCAGCCATAGTATTTCCTCATTTACCTTTTATAATTTTATAATATTTCTCCAGCCTCCCCGGAGGAATCGCTGGATTCCTCCGGGGAACAGCAGATGAAGGAGAAATGATAATGGCTTGTGATCAGACTGCTGCACGCAGTTTTTCATTTGCTTCTTCGACCTTCATACGAGAGAGAATGAAGGTGATGATGGCATCCAGAGCAAACGGAATCACCAGATACATGATCTTCAGCATATTGATGCAGGAATCCGGCTGAACGGTCAGAGCGCTGTCAAAATGGCTTGCAGCCAGCAGCCAGCCGGTGATGGCAGTACCCAGACCGCCGCCCAGCTTCACACCGAGAGAAGTGCAGGAGTACATCGTGCCATCCACGCGCTTATGCTTCGTCAGCCAAGTATATTCAGAGCAAGCAGCAATCGCAGCGTTCATATCGCCCTGCCAAGGACCCTGACCAAGAGCTGCGATTGCAGTAAAGAGCAGCATCAAGGTCACATTGCCGCTGCCCATGTAACCAGCTACAGCAACCAGTGCACGAGAAATCGTTGCCAGAGTATAGCTCATTACATTCAGCTTATACATTCCATTCCACTTTGCAACCAAGGTCGGGGTGAACACCAGTGCGATGATCAGAGGAATGTTGATTGCCCAAGAGAATACACCGAACAGATTCTGGTTGCCAAGGATGTAGGTTGCATAGTAGGTGCCCATGCTGATCATGGCACCGTAGATCTGCTGCAAAATGTAGGTGACGCAAATCATCATATAATATTTGTTACCAGCAAGCAGCTTTGCAGCCTGAACCAGATTGTACTTTTCGTCCTGCTCGATTTCCTTTTTGTCGGTGGTATCCACCAATTCGCCTTCCGGCAGTTCCTTCACGGAGAAAACGGAGAGGGTGTTGACAAGCAGACCGATGATGGCGTAGATGATTGCAACAGTGCGCCAACCGGCAGCACCACCGCCCAATGCCGTAACAGCACCCAGCGTGATGGACTGGATGAGCAGGCTGGTGGCAAAGGCGAACATGAAACGCCAAGAACCCATCTCGACCTGTTCGGCACTGTTCTTCGTGATGAGAGCAGTCAGTGCAGAGTAAGCAATGTTGTTGGCAGTGTAGAATACAGCGTTCAGCAGAGTATATGCGATCAGGAACCATGCGTACTGTGCAAACTGTCCCAGATTGGTCGGGATGGCGAAAATTGCCACCAGCGTAATGGCACAGCCAATGTAGCCGTACAGCATCCAAGGACGGGCTTTGCCCATCTTAGAATGCGTTTTGTCAATCAAAGAACCAAAGAAAATGTCCGTCACACCGTCCAGCAGTTTGGAAACTGCAATCAGAGTGCCGACAATACCGGGGTTCAGGCCAACGGTGTTGGTCAGATAGATCATGACGAAGGAGGACAGGAATGCATACACCACGTTGCCTGCAATATCGCCTGAACCATAGCCGACTTTATTATACCACTTTAGATAACGTTTCTCAGTCATTGTGCTTTCTCCCATCTTGCTTGTTTTGTGTGGGCGCGACCAATCTGCTGCGCACTTCAGACTGGAATTCTCATTACGCAAGTTGCCCAAATCTCTTGCGTTTCGTCTGAAAATATTATAGAATCTAATGGAACGAAAAGATATAGACAAGATGGAACAAAATATGCACAAAATCAAAGAGTTTGTAATTTTTTGATAGAACATTTCTCAAATCACTGTAAAATCTCTGAAGATGAGGAGGACGCAGGGATGTATTTCAACTCAGGATATTTGAACAACTCCCGTTTGGATTTCAAAGACTACTCAAAGCCGCTGGTCGTAGGCAGTTGCGGCACTTATCGCTTGAAAAAACGCCCTAAGCTACCTACTTTTTGGGCAAAGGGTCGCAGAGACTATCAAATCCTCTATGTGGCATCTGGTAAAGCACACTTCTGGTTCGATGGTGTTGAGGAAGTGGTGACTTCTGGACACATGGTGCTTTATCAGCCGAAAGAAATCCAGAAGTACGTCTACTATGTAGAAGATCATCCAGAGGTGTTCTGGATTCACTTTACAGGATATGATGTCAAAAACATCCTGAACTATCACGGAATACCATTGGACAAGCACGTTTTTTACAGCGGCACACTGCCGGATTACAAAATGCTGTTCCGAAAGATCATCCGGGAACTGCAACAATGTGAATATGGCTATGAAGACTATATTGCTTCTCTCTTCAACATCATTCTGCTTTTAGTAAGCAGGCAACAGCAGGAAAGCGAGAAAACAACTACAAGCATCCCCGAAGAAATCGAAGCCGCCGTTGCCTACTTTAACGAGAATTATAATACAAAGGTCAGTGTGGACGATTACGCAGAATCGCTGCATATCAGTACGAACTGGTTTATCCGTAATTTTAAGCTGTACATGAAAATAAGCCCTGCACAATACATCCTGTCCCTTCGGATGGTAAATGCACAAAGCTTATTGGAGAACACCGAATACAATATTGGAGAAATTGCAGAGATCGTAGGGTATGATAACCCACTCTATTTTAGCCGGGTATTCAAGAAAGAGTATGGTGTCAGTCCGGCACAGTACCGAAAGAATCTGGAAGAATCTACTGAAAAATGAGAAAGATTCCTTATAAATAAGGAGAGTAGAACCATGCCGATAAAAAATGCGATCCACAGCCAACAAGTCTACGACCCAACGGATGAATCCATCATGGCAGAGCAGGAACTTTGTATGGAGCGGCTGTATTGAAAAAAGGTATCTACCAATTTTCCTTTAGGGAGCGGCAGAGGTTCTTCCAGTTTCATACTGGATAATGTAATGCTCCTATGAAGATCCTCATACAATCGGTTGGCTCAATGCAAATATGTCCTCCTTTGTGGAGTTCATCAACACGCTGTCATAAGCCCGGAGTTCCCCCTGCGAACCAAACATTCCGATATAAAAAAGGACGCTGCCGCCTCCGGGTGAGAGGTTGCAGCGTCCTTTTGGCATCATAGGGCGAATGGTCTGTCAGATTGGACGGCTCCCAACGAATGCGATGCTTTTAGCTTGCGTCTTTCTGTTCGTCAAGAATGCGCCAGCCGTCCATCAGGTCTGAATTTTCCATAATAAAGGTGTGGGCAGTATCCTGTCCCCACGAGTTGTCGTATTTCAGCATCAGATAATCGCTCAACTCGGTTCGATTTTTGAACTTCAACAAGCGATACGGCTCCTGAAAAGCGACCTTTTCGACGAAATATACCGCATCCGATGTGGGAAGCATAACGCCGACATGACCGATCATAAGAGAATTGTCCGTTTCAGAGAACTGATCGTGCAGGACCACGGAGACGAGACGGATCTTATCATCGTCCACGAAGGAGAGGCCGCGTTTCTTCCATTCCTGCTGAATCGTTTTCAAATGGGTAGGAATATCAGTCGTATTGGTGGTTTTAACCGGAGCGAACAGTGCATCAAACTTTTGTCTTTCATCGCCGCAAAGGGATTCTGGGTCAGAATCCAGTGTTTCATAGTCCATAAACAGGGTGTCCTCGGCTGAGTCAAGGTCTGCCTTGCCCGTGACAGTGATAAAATCACCGAACAGCCCACAAGCAGTGATCCGACAGTTCCAGCCGGGGAAGGTGTCATATTTTTCCGTCCATGCGTCCTGCATGGAGTAAGGATCGTATTTCAGATCCGAAGGCTTGGCATTTTCAAACCCTGTGGTGAGCCATGCCGGGTCCACAGCATTGTTGAACTTTTGCACATGATCAAAGAAGGTCTGTATCCGCAGGTCGGATACGCCGGCATCCTGCAAAAGCTTGGAAAGAAGAGCTTGTGTATCCGAATCTGCCAAATTGGAGTATTCGATTTGCTGAAGGACGGGCTGAGAAGTTTTTTGAGTGCAGCCTCCTGCCAGAAGCGCACCGCAAAAAAGTGCAGCGGTGCAGACAAGAAAAGTTCGACGTTTCAAAAATGGTCACCTCGTTGTGTTTTTCGGAAAGTTTCTTTGAGTGCCGGAGTCTCCACCATAGGCGAAGAGAGCAACGCCGTTGGTCTCGTAACGAATGGTATCACAGATAAACAAAGAAAATCAATGACTTCTGTCGTATTTGACCATATATATTGTTGCAGTATCCATATCCCATACGGCTAACGCCCATTTGGGGAAAGACAATGCGGCAGTTTTCTGAACGATTTTCTTCATGTCGGACACAACAGGAGTATACCCAAGTTGGAATAAGAATTTTCCGTTTTTTCCGAATGGAAGGTTCAAATCGCTTTCCAGATAGACGGAGGATACCAACTTACGAAGCGCGGCACGGCAATCCCATAGATTCCCCCATGCTGCAGTGGAAGCTTGAAGAAAAGCCTCGCCCACATTATAATAGGCCGTAATCTTGATGTGCGTGAGGCTTTCCTCTGTATAAGATTTGTAGAGCCAGGAAGATCCATATGGCATCTTTTCCAGACCGATTTCACAGAGATAATGCTGCTCTTCTGAGATGTGTTTCTTCTTTTTCATACATTCTTTCGCTTGTATAATGCCGGGCAGATGTTCTTCGGCGGGGCTTCTTCCAAGAAAAATCACTCGTGAAGATTGAAACGGGAGTTTTACGGTACGCAGTGCCAGCAAGCAGGCTTTTTCTTTGCCGGAATTTATGCTATACTTATTAAATCAAATCAATGGGCAGGAGGAACCAGCGTGGAGGATTACCGCACCATCCGGGGCACGGCCACCGGCGAATATGAGGAAAAGAAGAGCCGCTTTATTGCGCAGCTCTCCTTTGCGGACAGCGAGGAAAAGGCGGTGGCCTTTTTGGAGCAGGTGCGGGCAGCCAACCGCACGGCCCGGCACAATGTGTACGCCTACCGCCTGCGGGAGGGCAACCGGGAGCGCTACTCCGATGACGGTGAACCGGCCAAGACGGCGGGAACCCCGGCACTGGAAGTGCTGCAGCACAGCGGATTGACTGACCTCATCGTGGTCATCACCCGATACTTTGGCGGCGTGCTGCTGGGCACCGGCGGCCTGGTGCGGGCCTATACCACCGCCACCGCCCGCGCGCTGGAAGCCGCCGAGGTGGTCACGGTGCGCAGTGTGGTGGAGCTGGAAGTGACGGTGGATTACTCGCTCTACGAGCGGGCGGCGCTGCTCATCCAGGCGGCGGGGGCAAAGCTTGCAGACCCTCAGTTCACCGACCGTGTCACCCTGCGCTGGCAGATGCCTGAGGGTACGGAGCCGCCCTTGCTGGAGCAGCTCCGGGAGCTGACCCGGGGTGGCGCACAGGTGAGTGTATCGCAGCCGTTCTACGCTCCGTTCTGACCTGAAAGCTGACTGCCTGCCGTTATGACACAGGCTTCCCTGCGGGAGAGGCTGGCGAGCGGCAGCAAGATCGAGAAATTTTATTCGTTCCAAGACAAAAACTTTCCCCCTTCGACAGGGCGGGTGTGCTATACTTGCCGCAGACGCGGCATGGGGATCGGCTGCGCCGTGCGAGAGGAGGGAGAGAAAACAGAAAGTGAGGGTTCCTGATGGATGTACGACAGCGCACCGAAGAGATCGAGCGGCTGACCTTGGCCCCCTGGGCAACATTCAGCGATGCCAGCCGGGGCAGGGTGAGGCCCGAAGGGCAGGACCCTATCCGTCCGGTGTTCCAGCGGGACCGTGACCGGATCATCCACTGCAAGGCGTTCCGGCGGCTCAAGCAGAAAACGCAGGTGTTCCTCTCGCCGGAGGGCGACCTCTACCGCACCCGGCTCACCCACACACTGGAGGTGGCGCAGATCGCCCGCACCATCGCCCGCGCCCTGCGTCTCAACGAGGATCTGACCGAGGCCATCAGCCTGGCCCATGACCTGGGGCACACGCCCTTTGGCCATGCGGGAGAGAGCGCACTGGACAAGCTCTGCCCGGAGGGGTTCCGGCATTATATGCAGAGCCTGCGGGTGGTGGACAAGCTGGAAAAGGACGGCAGGGGCCTGAACCTGACCTGGGAGGTGCGCAACGGCATCGTGACCCATACCAAGGGCACCTGGGCGGCCGCCCCGGAGGGACGCATCGTCCGCATGGCGGATCAGATCGCCTTTGTGAACCACGATATCGAGGATGCCGTGCGTGCCGGTGTGCTGGACCCGGCCACCCTGCCCAGAGAATGCACCGCTGTGCTGGGCGAGACGAAGTCTCAGCGCATCACCACCATGATCAACAGCATCCTGCGCAGCAGCGAGGGGGATGTGCAGGTGGGCGCAGAGGAGAACGAAGCCTTCCTGGCTCTCAAGGACTTCATGTACCGCACCGTCTATGTGGATCGCAGCGCCAAAAAGGAAGAACAGAAGGTGGAAAAGGTGCTCACCGAGCTGTACGAGTATTACCTGACCCACATCGAACAGATGTCCAACTTCTACCTGCAGCTGGCCTATCAGGAAGGACGCGACCGCGCAGTGACGGACTATATCAGCGGCATGAGCGATGAATTTGCCATCCGTACCTTTGAGGATGTTTTTGTGCCCCGCAAGTGGCATGTGTTATAAAAGGAGCATCGGAATACCAAAATGATCCCACACGAATATATTGAGGAACTGACCCGCCGCACCGATATCGTGGATGTGGTGGGCAACTATGTCCAGCTCAAGCGGAAGGGGCGGCTGTATGGCGGCCTGTGCCCCTTCCACAGCGAAAAGACCCCCTCGTTCTACGTCTACCCGGACACCCAGAGCTTTTACTGCTTTGGCTGCGGCGTTGGCGGCGATGTCATCCACTTCGTCCGCCGCATCAACAGCATCGACTACACCGAGGCGGTCAAGATGCTGGCTGCCCGCGCTGGAATGCCGGAACCGCAGGAGGACGACAAGACGGGCCGCCTGCGCAGCCGCATCCTTTCCATGAACAAGGAAGCCGCGCGGTATTTCCACGCCTGCCTGAACTCCACGGTCGAGGAAGCCCGGCAGGCCCGGGCCTACTGGCGGCGGCGCGGTCTGGACGACAAGACCATCGTCCGGTTCGGGCTGGGCTATGCACCGGATGACGGGCAGGGGCTGTACCAGTATCTGCGCGATAAGGGGTACAACCAGCAGGAGCTGGATGCCAGCGGGTTGTTCAAGCGCAGCCAGTCGGGCCGGATCTACTGCCTGTTCTGGAAGCGGGTGATGACCCCCATCTTTGACCTGCGGGGCAACATCATTGCCTTTGGCGGGCGTGTGCTGGACGATTCCAAACCCAAGTATGTCAACAGCCCCGAGACACTGGTCTACCACAAGTCGGATACCGTGTTCGCACTGCAGATCGCCAAGAAGAGCGCTTCCCGGCGGTTCGTTCTCTGCGAGGGTTACATGGATGTTATTTCCATGCATCAGGCGGGGATCGACACGGCGGTCTGCGCCTGCGGCACGGCCCTGACACCGGAGCAGGTGCGGCTCGAGCGGGCGGCATCACGCCTCACCGCGCTGCTCGTCCTTTTGGCGATCGGCGTTGGCGCCGTATGGCTTTTCTGGCGGCAGCCGGGCGATCTGGCCCGCGCGCTGACCTGTACGTGCGCTGTGCTGGCCGCCACGTGTCCCGGCGCGGCCGGGCAGGCTGCGGGTGTCGCCGCGCCGGCAGAGATCGGCCGAGCGGCCGAGCGGGGCGAGCTGCTCACGCGCGGCGCGGAGGCGTCGGCCGCGCGGACGGCGCGCACCGTGCGCCGGAGCATCTGGCTGCTGCTGGCGTATCATGCCGTGTGTCTGCCGCTGGCTGCGTGCGGGGTGATCGGCCCGGCCGCGGCGGCGGCGCTTGCGTGCGGTGCATCCGGCGGCGTGCTGCTGTGTGCGCTGCGCGGGAACGGAACGAAGGGGGAGCAGCCATGACGACCACGGTTCTGGAGCTGAATGTGTCCGGCATGATCTGCCGGGCGTGCGAGGACGCCATCGCGGATGCGCTGCTGAACACGCGCGGCGTCGTCTCCGCACAGGCGCACTACTGGCGCGGCCGCGTGACGATCACGTATGATCCGAACATCGTCACGGAGGACACGCTGCGGCAGGTGCTCACGAATGCCGGCTATCCGCCG
>OHUK01000805.1_pt1 | contig 13132 bp, 9 predicted proteins | sample 1579201 | NCBI WGS metagenome assembly OHUK01 (sample SAMEA3879528, study PRJEB24766) | human gut metagenome | biome: human-associated habitat; feature: feces | place: USA | collected 1985/1987 | reverse complement strand
AGGCCGGTACTGCCCCGGCTGCTCCGGAGGCTGCACCCGTCGAGGAAGCGCCTGTCGAAGAGGAAAAAACGCCTGAGACGCCGGAACAGGTGGGGGAACGGCTGCACCAGATGGGCGCGGCCCTTACATTGCGCTGTGCGCTGGGCGGCATCCTTGCACTGGTGCTGCTCCACTTCGGCCTCGCCGCAGAGGGCCTTGTCGGCCCGCTGGGCGGCCTTGACCCTGTAACTGCCCCGGCGGCCTTCTATGCCGCTGATCTGCTCTTCCTGGCGCTGGCGCTGGCTGTGGGCTGGCCCGTCGTGAGGGACGGCCTGAAGGGGCTGCGGGGCGAACGCCCCAGCATGGAGACCATGCCCGCGATGGCAGCCTGCGCTGCGCTTTTGCAGGCCGCTGTGGCTTTGCTGAACGCGCAGAGCTATCAGGCGTCCAGCTTCACCCTTCTGTCCGGCATTGCGGCGCTGGGGCTGTTCCTTGCACTGCTGGGCGACCGTGTCCTTCTGGCCTCGGTCCAGGGCGGCTTCAAACTGGCGCAGGCCGGTCCGGAGCATCGCGGTGCGTTCCGCGCCAAGGACAAAGACCTTATCCGCATCCTCTCCAAGAACATGGACGAAAAAGACCCCTGGGTGCTGCTCAGCCGACCCGCTGAGTGGGACGACGCGATGGTGGAGCAGGGCTTCGGCCCCCGCGCCTGTGAGCGCCGCGCCCGTAAGACGAATTACATCCTGCTGGGTGCGGCTGTGTTGGCCGGTCTGGTCTTCTGCGTCTTTGGCGGCGGCCTCAACGGCGGCGCTGCGGCGCTGACTGCTGTGCTCTGCATGGGTTCGCCTCTGTCCTCCACCCTTATCGCAGGTTTTGCATCCCTGCGGCTGCAGCAGACTGCCGCTGCCTCGGGTGCGGTGATCCCCGGCTGGGCGGCGATCGAGGAACTGGGCGGTGTGGATACCGTTCAGGCTGACGCCGATGAGCTGTTCACCCCGGACAGCGCCATGCTCGAGGACATCCGCATCTTCAAGGGCGGACGCATCGACCGGGCCATCCTCTATTCGGCAAGCGTCCTGAGCAAGTGCTGCAATACCCTGAGCGGCCTGTTCCGCCAGATCATCGAGGACCGCACCGAGATCCTGTACCCTGTGAAGGATCTGGAGGTCCACCACGGTCTTGGCTTTGCCGCCTGGTGCGATAACAACCGGGTGCTCATCGGCAACCGGCTGTACATGGAGCGGGAGGGGGTGCCCCTGCCTGAGCAGGAGTACGAGGATGAGCACTCCCAAAACGGCGCGCTGCAGATCCTGTATCTGGCTGTTTCCGGCAGCCTGCACGCCATGTTCGTGCTCCATTATGTGGGCGGCCGCAACGCCGCCCGCGGGCTGGAGGTGCTGCAGCGGGAGAACATCCGCCTGCTGGTCACCTGTGAGGACCCCAGCCTGACGGCCCGCCACATCACCGAGGCTTACCATCTGCCCGAGGGGATGATCACCCTGCTGGATCAGGAGCAGTGCAGCGCGCTGACCCCTGCCCAGCCGGACGAGACGGCCCGCTGCTGTATGCTGCATGATAAGGGCTTTGCCAGCCTGATCGGCGGTCTGCGCGCGGCGGAAAAGGCCCAGAACGCCGAGACGAGCGCCACCACGGTGCAGATGGTCTCGGTCTGGTTCTCGGTGGTCATCGGTGTTCTGCTGACCTACGCGGGCAGCATCGGCACCCTGTCGGTGGCCGCTGTCCTGATGTATCAGGCGGCATGGAGCGCTTTGAGCATTGCGGTCTGCGCCCTGAAACAGCACAACTGAAAATAATTCATAAAATGAAATCGTACAAAAAGAAGCGGCTGTCGTGTCAGCCGCTTCTTTTTGTTGCAATTGCGGACAAAGTGTGTCATACTTCTACCCAGAGTTTACGGAAAGAGAGGAGAAGCCGCCATGTCATACCGTGCCGCGATCTGTGATGACAGCACGACCGATGCTGAATTTGTGGGGAGCATTCTGCACCAGTGGGCCGCAGAGCGTGGCATTGAGGTGGAGAGTGAGCGCTTTGCCTCGGCGGATGCCTTTCTTTTTCGCTACATAGAGGACAAAAGCTTTGACCTATTACTTCTGGACGTGGAAATGCCGGGCACGGACGGTGTGACGCTGGCCAAAACGGTGCGGCAGGAGAATGAAGCCGTGCAGATCGTGTTCATCACCGGCTACTCCGATTACATTGCCGAGGGCTATGACGTGGCCGCCCTCCACTACCTGGTGAAGCCGGTCAGCCGCGAAAAGCTCTTTGCTGTTCTCGACCGTGCCTGGGAAAAGCACCGCCGCAACGCCCGGTGCCTGAACCTGGAGCTTTCCGGCGAGCTGGTGCGCCTGCCGCTGTATGAGGTGCGGTATCTGGACGTGCACCAGAATTACGTCACGGTTCATGCCAGGCAGGATTACACCGTCAAGCGGACGCTTGGTGAGTTCGAGGCCCAGCTGGACGAAGGCTTCCTCCGGGTGGGGCGGGGGATGATCCTGAACCTGAAACAGATCCGCCGTGTGACCAAAAAGGAAGTCGTGCTGGCCGATGGTACCGCCCTCCCATTGCCCCGGGGTGCCTATGAGCCCCTGAACCGGGCGATCATTGAGAGGACTTAATGATGAAACTTAAATTCTTTTCAAAGCTCCTCGATAAACGCATCGTCGCTTACCAGCGGGAGCTCATCGAGACCCACTACAAAGAGGTGGACAACATGTACCGCCAGATGCGGGGATGGCGGCACGATTACCGGGGACACATCCAGACCATGAAGGTGCTGGCGGCACAGGGGGATCTGGACGGCATCAAAGCCTACCTGGATGCATTGGATACCGACCTGAACACTGTTGATCTGGCTGTAAAAACCGGCAATGCCATGGCTGATGCCATCATCAACAGCAAGATCTCCCTTGCCAAGAGCCGAAATATCCCGGTGCAGATCGATGCCCATATCCCGGTCAAACTGAAAATGAGTGAGCTTGACCTCTGCTGCATCCTGGGCAACCTTTTTGATAACGCTATGGATGCCAGTGCGGAGCTGCCCGAGGAGGAGCGGCTCATCCGGGTATATATGGATATGAAGGGCACACAGCTCTATATCTCCTTCACCAATTTCACGGCAACTAAAAAACAGAAAAAGCTTGCGGGCCGTTTTGTCACCACCAAGGGCGAGGGCCACGGCTTCGGGCTGGTGCGCATTGATGCCATCGTGGAAAAGCTGGATGGCTACCTCAGCCGCAACAGCGAGGATGGGGCATTCACGACGGAGATATTGATTCCACAGGTGTGAACCTCTCAGGCGCTCCGCGCCAGCTCCCCTGATTGGGGAGCCAAGTTCACGCTGCTACTGGCTTGCCTCTCCTACTAGGAGAGGTGGCAATGCGAAGCATTGACGGAGAGGTTCCTGCAATTCATCCCCCAAATCAGGCGTTTCGTCCCCGGAATGTGTCGGGGGCGATTTTTTGTGTTAGGATCATTGCCAGACAAGTGAAAGGGGATTCCAAAATGGGAAAGAACGAGAAAACCAAAAAGCCAAAGCCCAAATACAATGTCTGGCAGAACACTGCCTACATGCTCTCGGTGGCCTGGGACACCCGACGGAGCGTGCCGCTGCTGGTGGTGCTGCTGGCCGTCTGCACGGCAGGCAAGACCACTGCCGAAATGCTCATCAGCCCGGCGGTGCTGGGCAAACTGGAAAGCGGCGCGCCGCTGGGCCAGCTGCTGGGTGCCATCGGCGGGTTCACCATCCTGCTGTTTGCCCTGACCGCGCTGTGCTACTACATCGACCACCTCACCATGTTTGGCCGGTGCGGCGTGCGGCTGGAGCTGCTGAAGCGCATCAACACCAAGCGCACCCGCACGGCCTATGCCAATCTGCTGGATGAAGCCTTCCGTCTGATGTATCAGAAGGGCCACGATGCCTGTATGAACAACCGTGCTTCCGGCGAGGCTTTTTGGAAAAGTTGGACGGATATCATGACAAATCTCATCGGCTTCGGGGTGTATCTGGCTCTGCTGTCCGGGCTGAACCCCTGGCTCTGTGTCCTGACGGCCCTGACCGCTGTGGTGAGCTATTTTTCCACCAGGAATATCAACGAGTGGGGCTACCGCCACCGGGAGGAGGGGGCAAAGATCACCCGGAGCCTGCATTACCTGCGCAACACCGCCGAGGGACGCGAGTTCGGCAAGGATATCCGCATCTTCGGCCTGCGGCAGTGGCTCACTGACCTGTACGATTCTGCTTTGCGGCTCAACTATGCCTTTCTCGAAAAGCGGGAGCGCGCCTACCTGACCGCCAACCTCATCGACCTGGCCCTGCTGCTGGTGCGCAACGGTGCGGCCTATGCTTATCTGCTCTGGCTCACCGTGACCAGGGGCCTGCCGGTGTCGGAATTCCTGCTCTACTTCGGTGCGGCCTCCGGCTTTGCCCAGTGGGTCACAGGCCTGATGGAGCAGTTTGCCCTCCTGCGCAAGCAGAGCCTGGACATCTCCACCATCCGGGAGTTCCTCGAGCTGCCGGAACCCTTCCGGTTTGAGGAGGGCATCCCGCTGGAAAAGCGGCTGGATATGCCCTATGAGCTGCAGCTGGAGGATGTGAGCTACCGCTACCCCGGTGCGGAGAAAAACACCATCGCCCACATGAGCCTGACACTGCACCCCGGCGAGAACCTGGCCATCGTGGGCTTGAATGGCGCTGGCAAGACGACACTGGTCAAGCTGATCTGCGGCTTCCTTGACCCCACCGGGGGGCGTGTTCTGCTGAACGGGCAGGATATCCGGCAGTATAACCGCCGGGATTACTACAAGCTGTTTGAAGCGGTCTTTCAGGATTTCAGCGTGCTCTCCTGCACGGTGGCCGAGAATGTGGCCCAGGCCATGGACGGCATCGACGAGGAAAAGGTGCGGTACTGTCTTGACCAGGCAGGGCTGACGGAAAAAATCACATCCCTCCCGGCGGGGATCAAGACCCATGTGGGCCGGGATGTCTATCTGGACGGCGTGGAGTTCTCCGGCGGCCAGACCCAGCGCCTGATGCTGGCCCGGGCCCTGTATAAAGACGCGCCTATTCTTGTGCTGGATGAGCCCACTGCCGCCCTTGACCCCATCGCCGAGGATGATATCTACCAGAAGTACAACGAGATGACCCGGGGCCGCACCAGCCTGTTCATCAGCCACCGACTGGCCTCCACCCGTTTCTGTGACCGCATTCTCTTCCTTGAAAACGGCCGTGTGCTCGAGGAGGGAACCCACGACCAGCTGATGGCCCAAAACGGCGGCTATGCCAAGCTGTTTGCGGTGCAGAGCAAATATTACAAGGAGGGCAAGGCTGTATGAACGAAGAAAAAATGACCCTGAAGGAAAGCGTCCGGCTGACCCTGCGGGCCTGGCGCTTTTACTGGAAAAATACGCCCCGATTTGTGCTGTCCACCGTGCTGTGGGCACTGGCGGATGCCGTCAGCCCCTATGCCGTGGTCTGGTTCTCGGCCCGGCTGGTGGCTGAGCTGTCGGACGCGCGGGACCCGCAGGCCCTTGCCGTGGATGCGGCGTGGGTGCTGGGCGTGACCGCTCTGCTCACGCTGGTGCGGTCGGTCCTGCTCCACTGGAAGAGCGTGGAGCGGGAACAGCTGAACTGGCAGCTGGGCCATGACTGCTTTATGGAAAAGCAGATGTCCATGGATTATGCCGACGAGGACAGCCAGCAGGTCTACGACCTCTACAATTTCATCCAGCAGAGCGAAAGCTTCTGCGGCGGCGGCAATCCCAACGCTGTGGCGCTGCTGGACAGTGTATCCGCGGCGGTATTCCGTATTCTGGGCGGTGCGGTGCTGTCGGTGGGGCTGTTCACGGCCAGGGTGCCCGCCGGCCCGCTGACAGTATTCAACAGCCCGCTCTGTGTTCCGGCAGTGCTGGTGCTGATCCTAGCCGTGGCGTGGCTCTCGCCGGTGTGCGCTTCCAGCGCGGGCATCAGCAGCCCGGATATCGAGGAGGAGGGCCGCTGGGGCAACCGGCTCTGGGCCTTCCTCATGGGGGTATGTCGGGACGACAAAAAGGCGCTGGATGTGCGGATGTACGACCAGTTCGAGTTTTTGAAAGATCACGCCGCCGTCTCCATGCCTGCCTTTGAGCGGGCCCGCAAGGGGAAATTCGGCATCCTGAATGCCACGGGCAACGCCGCTTCGGCTCTGCTCATGGGTCTTGCCTACCTCTTTGTATGCCTGAAGGCCTACGGCGGGGCCTTTGGTCTGGGCGCTGTGACCCAGTATGTGGGTGCAGCCACCAACTTTTTTGTGGGCATCGGCGGGCTGTTCACCGCCGTGGGCGACTGCAGATTCAACGCCCCCTACCTGAAAACGCTCTATGACTATCTTGACCTGCCCAACAAGATGTACAAGGGCAGCCTGACCACCGAAAAGCGGAGCGACCGCCAGTATACCGTGGAGTTCCGGGATGTCTCGTTCCGGTACCCCGGCAGCGAGCAATATGCCCTGCGCCACCTGAGCATGACCTTCAAGGTGGGGGAGCGGCTGGCCGTGGTGGGCATGAACGGCAGCGGCAAGACCACCTTCATCAAGCTGCTCTGCCGCCTATACGACCCCACCGAGGGTGTCATCCTGCTCAACGGCATCGACATCCGTAAGTACCGCTACGATGAGTACATGGATATCTTCTCGGTGGTGTTCCAGGATTTCAAGCTGTTCGCCCTGCCGCTGGGCCAGAATGTTGCCACGGCCCAGCATTATGATGTCGCCCGTGCCGCCGACTGCCTGCAAAAAGCGGGCTTTTCTGACCGGTTGGCCCGGATGCCCAAGGGGCTGGACACCTGCCTTTATAAAGATTTGGACGAGGATGGCGTGACCATCTCGGGCGGCGAGGCCCAGAAGATCGCCATTGCCCGGGCCCTGTACAAGGATGCACCTTTCATCGTGCTGGATGAGCCTACCGCCGCCCTGGACCCGGTGGCTGAAGCGGAGATCTACGCAAAGTTCAACGAGATCGCGGGCGATAAGACTGCAATTTATATCAGCCACCGGCTGTCCTCCTGCAAGTTCTGTGATGAGATCGCCGTGTTCGACCACGGCGAGGTCGTCCAGCAGGGCACCCATGAGGAACTGCTGGGGGAGCCGGATGGAAAGTATTACGAACTGTGGAACGCCCAGGCACAGTATTACACCGAAGAAAGCGCGTGAACCTGGCCTCCCTATCAGGGGAGCTGTCATCGGAGGTGACTGAGCGCTTTTTGGCCCTGATGTTCTGCACAAAAAAATCGGAAAAAACTGGAATTCCCGACGAAATCGGGTGCGAAAGCACAGCACTTTGGGCGAAAAACTTGACCCACATTGGCCGGACGTGTAAAATAAATTAGTAGTGAGAAAAATCATGGACGCGAAAATTTTCCATGTGTGCGGCATTCCTTTGATCCCATGGGATGAAACAAGGAGGGAAGTTCGACCCAATGAAATGGAAATTCCAAACCGCGGGGCGGCTTCTGGCCCTGCTGGCTCTGAGCGGGGCCCTGCTGGCTGCCCCTTTGCCTGCGCAGGCCGCGCCCGGTGTGCTGACAGGCCTGACCGGAACCGGCTCCAAGCTGGAACTGGAGCTGACCGAGATGGAGCTGGAGATCACCGATGATGACCCCCGCCCCAAGGGCTACCTGTACACCAGCGGACAGAGCGATTATTACTTCATCGTCTGGATGAGCAGCAACTCCAATGTTGCCACGGTGGATGGCGACGGCAAGGTGACGGGCCGCAATGCAGGCACTGCCATCATCACCGCCATCTCCGACCACGGCGAACGCGCCGCCTGCAAGGTGACCGTGACCCGCAAAAATGAAGAAGCAGCCAGAAAAAAGCCCACGCTGGATACCACCAGCCTGAGTCTTGTGCTGCAGTACAATGACCTGCACCCCGCCCATCAGCTCCAGTTGACCAACAGCGACCACTCCTTCCTCTATGTCTACCAGTGGATGAGCAGCAACCCTGAGGTTGCCACAGTCAGCGACAAGGGCCTTGTCACGGCTCAGGCGGCGGGCACCACCACCATCACGGCAATGGTCTCCAACGGCCAGGCTTTGCGGTGCAGCGTCACGGTGACTTCGGATATCGGCAAGGTGACCCTGAACAAGAGTGACCTGCTGCTCCGCACCGTGGGCACCCAGGAACGTCTGACGGCCACCGTTGCGGTGGAAGGAGGCGGCAGTGTGCCCATTACATGGGTCAGCAGCAACCCCGGTGTCGTTACCGTGGATGCGGACGGCGTGGTGACCGCCGTTGCCGACGGAGAAGCCAAGGTCACGGCTCTTTCGCCCGCCGGACGCTTTGATGTGTGCAGCGTTGTGGTGGGCATGGCGGCGGAGAAGTACGAATCTGAAGCCGACCTTGCCGACGAGCTCAAGCTCCCCGACCCCTACGTTGCCGTAAGGCTGAATAAACTGGCATAAAGAAAAAGCACCCGCCCATGGCTGTTTTTGACGGCTATGGGCGGTTTTTGCGTGTATGGAAACAGATGCGCTGGGAAAAACTTGCCGAAGAGGAATTTTTTGCAAAAAATATTTTGCGTTGCGTGTTGTGGTGTGCCTGACACATCCGGCCGCCTCCGGCAGGTGAAAAAGGACAAAATGGCCCGAACGTTGTTTAAGACAGGGGACGGATGCCCCACGGAGCGGCGAAATCTCTGCAAAAAAGGCGGCTGCCCGGCTTGGATGACACATTTAACAAAAATTTTACGTGAAGTGATTGAATTTGCAACTCTTGACAGAAGGCGGGACAAACCATTATCCTTTTATCAGAGGAAAGTATTTTATGTCGCCAGACGTTGGAATGCCTGGTGTACAAGTGTGTGTCAGGAGGGAAAGAATATGTCCAACTACCGGAACCGAATCGGGGAAGCCATTGCCTTTGCCCGGAACGTGGCGGGCAGATCTCAGCAGGAGCTTGCGGATATGCTGGGGCGGGACAAGCGCACCATTCAGAAATGGGAGCGGGGCGAGATCCGCATTGCGCTGGAGGATTTTCTGGATGTATTCGATACTCTGCACCTGCCGGTGGGGCCCTATGAAATGTGGATCCGGCATCCGGAACTCTTTCCGCGCGGCATGGAGGATATCAAGGGCTTCAGCACCGAAAAGAAGCGGAGGACACTGGCGGATTATTATCTGCATCAGGCTGCACCGCTGGAGATCGAGCAGGAGTATTACATCCTGTTCGGCGACCACGGCAGCAACAGCTGCGGCATCCGGCAGGAGCTGCTGGCCAACCTGCAGACTCCGCTCCGTGACCGCAAACGGATCGTGAACCAGATCATCGACAACTACTATGAGGCCCGGGCCATCGGACATCTGACCGACCCGGAGGGCCAGCAGCCAGTGATGCCCATTCTGGAAGCCTGCTACGATGCCAGTGCACGGAGCGTGAAAGCCAACGAGAACCGGTACAGCATCGGCAGCATCGAGGACTATCTGGACGATGCGGAGAAACCGGCAGAAGAGTGAACCGAACAGCAGACGGCCATGTGCAGCCGCCTGCTGTTTTTGCGTTCGGCTGCCTGCGGGAAAATATTGTGAAATTTGCGGATTCCTGCTATACTTATCCTATTGATGAAAAAGAAGGGTGAGATAAATGGCATACAACATGGGCGGTCGGCGCTTCCGGCCGGTGGGCAGCGGAAAAAAGCGGACTGCGCCGCAGTACGGGCCGGTGGGCACAGGCTGCCCGTTTGTGGAGGAGGCCGTGGCGCGGCTATACCGGGAGCAGAACGAGGAACATTTCTGGAGCCTGATGAACGCCCTGAACTATGCGCTGGAATTGCAGACCAAGGTGCTGGTTCCGCTGGATGCGGCGGTGGACCCCCAGAGCGGGGCCGCCCCCTGGGCACACCTGCCCATCCCGGAGGAGCGGGCCGAGGGCCTGCAGCCCTGGCTGCTCCACACCCGGAAAGAGCGGCGCTATCTGCCGCTGTTCACCTCGGTAAAGAACGCCGAGGCGGAAAAGGCCAGCGCCACCCGCCCCATGGTGGAGCGCAGCCTGCGCAGCGCCATGGAGTATGCGCTGGAAACGGACGGCATCGATGGTGTGGTGCTGGACCCGTGGACAAGCTCTGCCACGCTGGATGTCTCCCTGCTCAGCGGGCTGCTGAGATCGGAGCGGGGGAGCGACAACCCCGGCGCTCAGGAGCTGGAAGCCGGGCACGCCGCCGCCCGGGCCGGGGATTGGCAGGAAGCGGCGGCACGCTACACTGCCGCCGCCGAGGCGGGCAGCGCCGAGGCGCTTTCTGCCCTGGGGGACTGCCTGTATTATGGCCGGGGTACCCGGAAGAATAAGACCCAGGCCCGGCGGATGTGGAAAAAGGCCGCACAGGCCGGGGAGGTGCAGGCCATGATCGCCCTGGGGGATGACTGTGCCGCATCGGGCGGGGAGATGGCGGAGACCCTGCAATACTACCGCCGCGCCCAGAGCGCTGCCCGGGAGGTGCCGGACATCGCCTACACCCCGCAGGTCTGCCTGCGCCTTGCCCAGTACGAGACCCAGTACCTCTCCCGCAAAAAGGCGCTGCTGCAGGTGGCGGAGGCCGTGCAGGGCTTTCGGATCCTGCAGGCCGAGGGCGAAACGGATGCTGCCGACTGGCTGCGGGAGGCTGAACTGCTGACCGATCAGCTGCTGGCCGACGATAAAAACGCCTGAAACACAGTTTCTTTACATTTGTTCTAAGAAATCGTCATAGGAAACCGGTAAGATATTCAAGGAAATATTCTGCGCCGAAGAAAAGAGGACAAGTACTATGAGCAAAGTGATCGGGATCGACCTTGGCACCACCAACTCCTGCGTGGCGGTGGTGGAGGGCGGCAAGCCTGTGGTCATCACCAACGCCGAAGGCGAGCGCACCACCCCCAGCGTGGTGGCCTTTACCAAGGATGGCGAGCGTCTGGTGGGCGGCGCGGCAAAGCGTCAGATCGCCACAAACTCCGGCCGCACGGTGTCCAGCATCAAGCGGTACATGGGTTCTGATCACCGGGTGCATATCGATGGCAGAGACCTGACCCCGCAGGAGATCAGCGCCATGATCCTGACCAAGATCCGCCGCGATGCCGAGAGCTATCTGGGCGAACCGGTGACCGAGGCCGTCATCACGGTGCCTGCCTATTTTGACGACAGCCAGCGCAAGGCCACTCAGGACGCGGGCCGCATTGCGGGCCTGAATGTTCTGCGCATCATCAACGAGCCCACCGCCGCCGCGGTGGCCTACGGCCTGGACAACGAAGCCCCCCAGAAGATCCTGGTCTATGATCTGGGCGGCGGCACCTTTGATGTTTCGATCATTGAGATCGAGGACGGCACCTTTACGGTGCTGGCCACCGGCGGCGATACCCATCTGGGCGGCGATGACTTTGACGAGCGCATCGTTGAGTGGGCGGTGGCGGAATTCCGCAGGTCTGACCGCATCGATCTGACCAAGGACCCCGCCGCCATGGGCCGCCTGAAGGAGGAAGCGGAAAAGGCCAAGAAGGAGCTTTCCAGTGCGCCCTCTGCCCAGCTGAACCTGCCCTTTATCGCGGTGGGCAAGGACGGGCCGCACCACTTGGATATCGCGTTGTCCCGCCCGCAATTCGAGATGATGACCGGCGATCTGCTGTCCCGCACCGTGCCCCCGGTGCAAAACGCCTTGCGGGATGCCGGCATCTCTGCCAGCCAGCTGGGCAAGGTGCTGCTGGTGGGCGGCAGCACCCGGATGCCCGCCGTGGAGCGGCAGGTGCGGGAGCTGCTGGGTAAGGAGCCCAGCCACAGCCTGAACCCGGACGAGTGCGTCGCCATGGGTGCAGCGGTGCAGGGTGCACTGCTGCAGGGCGGCGGCAAGCTGGCCGGTGCCACCGGCGCGGCCGCGCAGGGCCTTGTGCTGATGGATGTCACCCCGCTGACGCTGTCCATTGAGACACTGGGCGGTGTGGCCACCCCCCTCATCACCCGCAACAGCATGATCCCCACCCGCAAGAGCCAGATCTTTACCACGGCCCGCCCCATGCAGACCAGCGTGGAGATCAACGTGCTGCAGGGCGAGCGCCACTTTGCCCGCGACAACAAGAGCCTGGGCAAATTCAAGCTCACCGGCATCCGGGCAAGCTTTTCGTCCAAGCCGCAGATCGAGGTCACCTTTGATATCGATGTGAACGGCGTGGTGAAGGTATCTGCAAAAGACCTTGCCACCGGGCGGGAGCAGAACATCACCATCACCGGCAGCACCAACCTTTCGGAAAATGAGATCCAGCGCGCCATGGCCGACGCGGCCGCCTACGAGGCCGAGGACAGCCGCCGCAAAGAGCGGCTTGACCTCCACAATCAGGCCGAGGTGCTGGCTTATAAGGTGGACGAGGCCCTCTCCAAGTGCAAGAAGGAGCTGGACAAAGAGGAGAAGAACCGCATCAAGGCCGATGTGGCCAACCTCCGCCGCTGCCTGCGGAAGGATAAGCCCGAAAAGATGAACGAGACGGAGGAAGCGAACCTCCGTCAGGCCAAGAGCCAGCTCGAAGCATCCGCAAACCACCTGATGGTGCTCTATGCATCGGAGCAGAGCGAGAACGGCTCGGATAATACCCTCTAAAGAAACGCCGGAAGACCCGTTGCAAGCGCAGCGGGCCTTTTTGTGTGAGGACAAACCAAATCCGCCCCGGGCGATGCGGAACGCCCGGGGCGGAGAGGGGATGTTTTATTTGGTCACGGTTCCGTCCGTGTAGGAAGTACGGTCTACAAGGCCATCATAGGGCGCAGGAACGGTCTGGCTATACTCCACACTCTGGAAGTCCTTTACCGGCACGATCGCGTCCTTGAGTCCTTCGCCGTTGATGCGGATGAATGCAGGCATTGCGTCGTCCTCTGACTCATAGTACAGAACGTACTCATAGCTATATACTGTGTTCTGCTCTCCATAATCCCTCAGCCAGTCTCCACTATAGCTTTTCTCCACTGACAGTTTGAATGCTTCCGTATAATACATTTTTCCGTTGTAAGCATTCTTTCCTGCCAGAAGCCAATAGCTATCAGTTCCGTTTTTCATCAATATCCAAAGCGGTATATCCACCTCGTCCGGCTGATATTTCGTGCCGCTCCTATCATTATCCGCTTCCTGTGTCTTCGTTACAGAGTTC
>OHUK01000802.1_pt1 | contig 13197 bp, 10 predicted proteins | sample 1579201 | NCBI WGS metagenome assembly OHUK01 (sample SAMEA3879528, study PRJEB24766) | human gut metagenome | biome: human-associated habitat; feature: feces | place: USA | collected 1985/1987 | reverse complement strand
ATCCAATCTGAAACACTCATCATATAGGTTCTCCTTCTACTGTAAACGATAATTTACCACATCAATCACTGATGGTAGCCTGACCGTTCATCAACATAGGTAAAAGCCAATCTCTAAGAGATGTTAGCTGTTGATTTTCTCTTGTGTTCTCAGAAATAATATCAAACATCGGTATTACTTGACGGTTAAATGCTTCTAATTCCAGCTTTTCAGGAACATAGATAGGTCTGTCTTTAAGTAAAGGCTTTTGCAAATGCTTCAACCCCGTTCCTTGGAAGAATTTTTGGTCAAGTTCAGGCTTGATTGAAAATAACATTAGGTAGAGATAATCCGACATTTCTGATTTTGCAGAAATGCTCCAAGTATCTGTTGAATAGGCGGCTTTACCAACATAAAATTTAACATCAGCGTTACCGCCGGTATTTAAAAAGCAATTTCTACCGTCAACAAATGGTTCGTTCCATTTCAAAATAGTTGCACCGCTTGTAAAGAATGGATATTCGCCATTTGATGTTTTTGCTTCTCCGACCTGAATAGCTGACTTTTCAGATTCGGTCAAAATGTCTTTTAGTTTAGCATTAGGCTTTTTTGAGAAAAAATTATGCATATAAATATCATAAGCCATTGCTGATAAATTATCGTTTACCGCACTATTTAAAGCAATTTTCTCATCAAGGCTATTTAAAACTTGAACAATTCTTCTTTGTTCTTCAAGCAATGGATAAGCTATTGGAACATCAGATAAAATATCTGTATTCAAATTAGGCATATTTGTACCTACTGCGTGTGTAACAAGCCATTTTCTAGTTTCTTCTCTATTGAGAAAAAAAGATATAAATTCTGGTTCTACTTCTGATGTTGTTATTCGCACTCGTAAACAACCTGTCCCACATAAAACACCATTATCCTTTTCCTTTATAAAAGCGTGTTTTTCTACATCTCCTCGGCGAGCATATAATATGTCGTTAATTATGGTTTTATATCTTTCAAGTCTTATTGCATCTTCATTAGACACATAATTGATAGATGCATAATTTACTTTCCTATTATCTATGTCTTGTGGCATAACTACTGGGATTCCTTGTTCCACATAATCCGATTGATGTAACTGACTTCCAAATGGTCCCGTAATAATCTCTGATATTTTCCCAAGTGTTGTATATGTCCATTTATTCATATTTTACCTTCTTTAACTGCTCCATAATTTCTGTTTTCAGTTTATCGCCCTCTGCAAAATATTCCTGTAACTTCTCTGCATAAGCACTCATACGAGCATTAAATTCGTCCTGTGATAATTCAACATATTCAATTTTCACATCAAAATACTGTCCTGCTGAAAGTGAATATTTCTTTTCTTTGATTTCATCATAGGTAACAGCAACTGAAAAATCATCAACAGCTTCTTTATTAAGGAATGTATCAACAATTTTATCAATCTCAAAATCACGAAGTCTGCGTTTCTGATTATTACCGTCCTTATATTCTTCTCCCAGTTTTGAAGCATCTATCAGTACAACCTTGTCTGTTTTTCTTGAATTATCGAAAAATAATACTGATACATTCGTTCCGGTATTAGCAAATACATTTGACGGCATACTAATACAGCCATAAACAATATGTTCGTCTACAATATGTTGTAGTATTTTCTTTTCTACACCCGACTTTGCAGTTATAAATCCGGTAGGAACTACAATCGCACCTTTTCCGGTTGATTTCAATGAATTAAGAACGTGCTGAATGAACAACGTATAAATTGCCATACTCTCTTTCTTCTTGGCTGGTACTTTCGGAACTCCCGCCCAAAAACGAACAGGCATTGCTGCTATACGTTCTCTTGTATCTGAGAAATCCATCTTAAAAGGCGGATTTGAAACTACATAATCAAAAGTTCTTAATTCCTGTCCATTATCACTCTTATGATATGGAGCAATCAGCGTATCTCCTTGAATTGCGTGGTCAAGAGAAGATACCAAGCTGTTTAGGATAAGATTAAGTTTTAACATTTTATTACTTCGCTGTGAAATATCCTGAGCAAAAATCGTACACTTATCTTCTCCAATTTTGTGAGCAAGAGCCATCAAAAGTGTTCCTGTTCCAGCAGAGGGGTCATAACACTCAATGCTATGTAAATCAGTTGCATTACCAACAAGCAATCTTGCCATAATCGTTGCAATAGCGTGAGGAGTATAATACTCTGCATACTTACCACCGCCTGCGGTATTGTAGTCCTTTATCAGATATTCAAATATATCTGCAAAGAAATCATAATGCTTCTCAAATGCTTCTTCAAAAGAAAAGTTTACCAACTTGTCAACCAAAGCACGGGCAAAAGGTGCTCTTGCTGTATCGTCCGTTACATACTGTGTCAGCTTTTCAAAAAGCGGTATTTTTGTATTCTGAGCAGTCTGAGTTGAAAATATATCAATATTCTTATCTGCTATATCTGTCATCGTGCTGTCAAAGATTAAATCAAAATCGCCCTTTGCCTGCTGATTCCATAAGTTGGCAATAAGATGTTCCGGATTAAGTAATGGAATATCTGACGGTAAACTATCAAAAATATCCAAGCGGTCATCTTCTGACATTTCTGCATAAGCAAGTTCCCATTTTTCAGCATTTTTAAGAACCGGACTTACTTTTTTTACTTCATATCCGAACTTATCATTAAGGAACTTATAAAGGAAAACCTGTGTGATAATTTTATATTCGTTACCATCGTTTCCCATACCATAGGTCTGACAAGTTGCTTTTAAGGCATCTATCAACTCTATGGTTTTTTCTTTTATCGTCTTTATTTCTTCCATTGTGTTCTCCTTTATGCCACTGAATAAGTCTGGTTATACTGGTCAAGATACTGTTTTGTAATCCTGCTCTGTATAAATACTCTATCCTCACGAGCACTCGCTATTCCCAACTTATCAATGCCTGCTTTTATTTGTGTCATAACCGTTCTCTCAAAATATGCGTCTTTCTTCAATATATCATTTCTGTCATACACTTTCTGGTCAATATCAGACTTAATAGAAAGCAAAACATTCATAATAGACATATCATATTCTGAAACAATCGGCTGTTTATTTGCTGCTTTTCGAGCAAGATTTTCTTCCCTGATTCTTTTATGAACCCTTGCGAATTTCGCATCGCCATTATATTTTCTCAGCAGAACCGTGTTTTTCTTCTGCAATTCATCAAGCTTTTTCAGAATATCTTCCAATTCCTTTCCTTGCTCCTCAATCTCAGATACACTCTTAGGTTCAAAACCATGTTGCTTGAAGCGAAGCAAAAATGCTTCCTGCAAAGTAATAAACTCAGGATCATCAGGGTCGATATTCTGAGTAAAGGCACGAACAGTCTTTTTATACTTTTCTGTTACTGCGTCTTTACCACCGACGATTTTTAATTCTTCTTCACTGATTTTGCTGAAATTAAATGTAATATCCTCCATTGCTTCATTGACAAGCAATTTCGTGGTATCATCACTTGCAAAAAGTTCTTTCTGATTTATGTTATCAATATGATGTTGCACCTCTGAAATCAATGAAGGCAACTTTGTTAATTCCATTTTTGCAAATGTTTCCTTCAATTCATCATCGCCAAAGGTTCTTACCAAATTACAACAGTCACGAGCAGCAATAAGAATTTTTTTAAGTTTAAGCAATTCCTGCTTATCCTCAATCGTAGATATTTCCGAACTAAATTCTTCTGCATTATCTGTGGTGTAGTTAAAAAGAACCTGCTGCACTTCCTGCATTTGTTTAATGAGTTCTGCCGGGTCTTCAATAACCTGTTTGAATGTATCTGTTTCATTTCCCGCACCAACTTCATTCGGGTCATTAAAACGGTTCAGCTCTTTGAGGTATGCTTCATTTGTTTCCTCAAAATTCCTTTTTATATTTGCAAAATCAATGACATAACCATAATGGTTTTCTTTATACGGTCTGTTGACTCTTGTAATTGCCTGCAACAAATTATGGTCTTTCAATTTTCGACCAAAATACAGGCGTTTCAATCTTGGTGCATCAAATCCGGTAAGAAGCATATTGAAAACGATAAGAATATCAACTGTCATATTATTTTTGAAGTCATCAATAATCTTATCTCTTGTATCTTTGTCATCACTATCGTGAAGTATAAGTCCAGCTCGCAAATGACTTTTCATAGAAGCGTCTTTATTAAGTTCTGCTTGAATTTCATCAAAATACGCAAACAGCTTCCTTGCCTGCTCACTTGTTTCACAAATGACCATACCGCCGAGCGTATTATCTCCCTGAATTTGTCTAAATCTCTTTAGGTCAGAAATAATATATCTAAGCAACTCTTTGACATAGTTATCGTGTTCAACAATCTGACTTTTCTTTACGTCTTTCTTTTCTACCAAAGTTTCAAGTTTTTCGTAAATCTCAGAAAGTCGCTCTTTATACTGAGTTTCTATGTCCTCACGGATAATTTTCAGCGTATATCCATCTAAAATTGATTTGTCATAATAGTATGTATGAATATAATTACCAAAAACTCTCCAAGATTCTCTTTCTTCTTTCAAAAGCGGTGTTCCTGTCAACGCAATCTTTATTGCATTTTTATCTGCATCAAGAAGATTAGCCAAGAATGAGCCTTCTGGTTTATACCCTCTATGTGCTTCATCAATAATAAACACCCTCTGCAAATTCGTTGCATATGCAGGAAGGTCAACTTTTGACCTATCTTCAGCAAAACGCTGTATATTTACTACTGTAATTTCAGGTTTTCCCGTATTTCCCTCTTGTGCTTGATTGTTACGGAACTGCTCCATAAGTTCAGCACGGGAACTTGCCGTTTTCACAACCAATCCACGAGCTTCAAATTCTTCTGAAGCCTGTTTCAGCAAATCAAGGCGGTCAACAATGAAATAAAACTTTGCAACTTTATTTTGTTTGCTGAAATAGTCAGAAAGAACATAAGTAAGATAATAAGAAAGGGCTGTCTTTCCACTACCTTGAGTATGCCATATAACACCTGAATTAACACCTTCATCAATCTTACTTCTTACTGTTAAGGCAGCAAACATCTGTTGATAACGCATTATATGTTTCTGCTCAATAAACTCTATCTTGCCATTTATTTCTTTATGAAAACGAACATAGGCAATTCCATATTTTAATATAAATAACAATCTTTCAGGACTGCACATAGATGTCAGTACTCGATTGGTCGGTGTATAGGCATCTAAATTTGTTTGATATTCCGGAGAAGTATGAATAACCTGACAATTAAAGTCAGTCAATATCTTCTTTTCAACAATCGGGTCAATATCCTTATATGGGAAATCTGCATTATAAGGTGCAATATCCAAATTTGTAGGATTTTCTTCTCTGAAACAGTTGAACGGTGCAGACTGTTTTGCCGTCGTACAATAGAATGCCCCCTGAACCGGAACAATACCACCCATAGTGTCATATTCCATATTATTAGAGAAAATCATCAACTGTGTAATATTCAAAAATCTCCTAAATTTTTTATTAGGAAATCTCTTTTGGTTCATTCTCTTGCTTTCTGCAACCATACCGCCGTGATTATTCGGCTTCTTTACTTCAACAAATACAAGTGGAAGTCCATTTACAAACAATGTAATATCAGGTCTAAATTCATCTTGGTCACGCTTACAAGTGAACTCGGCGGTAAAATGATATGTATTATTCTTTGGATTTTCAAAATCCACCAATCTAACAGGCGAAACAGACGATAAACGCTCGTAAAAACTACGTCCTATATCATCATTATCTAATTCCTGCCTAATAGTTTTCAATGTCTGTTCCGCTTCTCCTGCGTGGGTAGGATTAAGCCGTACGAACTGCTCCTTGAAAACGTTAATTAAGATATTGGTATCAGGGTCATATACTGTGCCTGCCATATCTTCAGTTATTTTCCCGAAATAGGCATAACCAAGGCGTGTCAAATGAACCATTGCTGGCATTTGAACACGGGTAGCTTCGTTAAACATATTTTTCTTACCACTTGCCGCCATCTTCAGACCTCCTCATATCATTCGTCTAATATGACTTCACATACATCGCCAATATCACAATGAAATACTTTGCAAATTCTCATAAGCACATCAAGGGATACTGTTTCATTCTTATTTAATTTTGTTGCAACAGACGATGAAATCTCCGCAGCACGCATTAAATCTTGTCTTTTCATTTGATTATCAATCATAAGTTTTTGAAGTTTGTTGTAGCTTATTCTCATCTGTAACGCTCCTTCGTATTCTCCGTTCCTTTTGGTTACAGTTACTCATTTGACATTATACTATGAATAATCTATTTTTTCAAGATATAGGGATTTATTCGCAACTCCTATCCGACAAGGTGTCACATTTTACAAACACCTAATACAACTCTTTTAAAGAATAATAAAAAAGAGATGCCGAAGCACCTCAATTATACATTCTATTATTAACATTCAATGCAATCATTGCTATGACCTTTTCTATCGGCGGCTCTTTTCCGTCCGGTGCAACTGCTTTCCAAAAAGCTATTGCTTCCGGTTCAGCACTTTTCATTGCTTCCCGAATGGCAAACTGCATTTCCTCTTTTACTGCTTTTTCGGTTGTTCCATTTTCTTTTGCTATTTGTCTGAAAATGTCGTTCACTTCTACTTCCTCCTATGTCTATTAGTATGTGTCTATCACTGACAGTTGTTGTTATAGCATATTCTCTCTGTCGAAGTCCCGAAAAATTTGTCGATAGCAGAAATTTTTTATACTGAAAAAAAGAAAGCTCGTCGATTAGGACGAACTTCTGTGTTTTATGGAAGTATTTGCTTTGATTGCTTTACAAGTGTATCTATGACTTCATAAATTCTGTTTCTATCTTCAGGAGCAAGTTTTTCAAGCTTCTCATTCAGCATTGAGTTCTTGACTGTATATCCTGTTTCCAGAACATCTGTAAGAACCATATCCGATGATACACCTAAAGCATTTACTATCTTTATGAAAGTTTCGAGTGACGGAATTTTCTCTCCACGCTCAACCATACCAATATAATTTGTTGTCAAATCTGTTTTCTCAGCCAAATCTTCTTGGCGTAATTTCCTTGCAAGTCGGAACTTTCTTATATTCTTGCCGATTGTATCGAGCTTCATCACATCACCTCCCTTAGTGTGTTTCCATAACTAATAGTATAGGTTAAGTCGATTTCAAATCACACGCACCCAAAGGAAGTCAAACCAACTATTAGTGATGATTCCCAACTATTTTTATGTTATACTATAAAAGTAGTAATTCACGATTGTTAATGGCGAAAGACAAATCACAACCCAAGAGCCAAGTTAAACAATCTCCATAGAATAAACTTAGGGGTAAAAAGGAATGGACGAACAAAAGATAATATTCAGTAATCGGTTTGAAAAAGAGAAATTTGAGGATTACAAAACAGATTTGGGAACTGACAGCTCAGTCACTCCCGACTTTACGGAAGCTGATGATTTTTTAAAATTTATACAGAAGAACCGCAGAAGTGTTCCAAGTAAAGAGCGAATTGCTGACAAGGATAAATTTATCAAAACCGTTTACGAACTATCCAATAGCTTTGAAATTGACGCTGACCTGATAGAATTTGCCGAGGGATATATCGCCAACATCTATGTAGATTATGCCTGCTACACTGGATATATCAAGAAGCTGTTAGCAATTCTTTTTATCCTTGCCGATGATATTTCCTTTTTAGACGGCAGTAAAGAAAATGCCGATATGCTTTTCAGCTTCACTTATCACACACACCATATTTTCCTGAATAACAGAGAAACAACTGATTTCTCATAATGTACCCGATGGCTACTCAACTGAGCAGCCATCTTTTCAATTTTCCAGACACCGTCTGGAATTTTTAATATGCCGGAATACCGTATCCATAGATATTGCTGCTTCCGACTGCGTACTGTCTTTGCTTGCAGGCGTCGCCTGAGTTGCCCTCTACGGTATAAACTGTGCCATTCTCACACTTCTCTACGATACCAACGTGGTCTGTTGTACCGTCGCCTTCCCAATCAAAGAAGATAATATCTCCTACCTTTGGTTCATAAGTGCGGTCTTGCCATTTTCCATTTGACTTAAACCAGTTTGCACCATCCACGCAACCTGCAAATTTCGGAACAAGTCCGCTTTCAATATACCCGCATTGGTCAGCACACCAAGATACGAAGCAGGCACACCATTCCACTCGACTATTAAAGCCGTACCAGCTCCAGTAAGGTTGTCCGCCCTGATTGCCTAGCTGTGTCAAGGCAACCTCAACAATCGCCTGATTACCTCCGGCAGTAAAGGCTCGCCCATACGGATAGTATCTCAGAACGTGAGCCGGATATTGGGTATCTCCATAACTGTCCCAACCAAGCCTTTGTGCCTGCTGAGTGGAAAACTCCACTGCATTGGCATAAGAATAACCGCCATACTTTGTTTTTGCCCAAGAAATATACCCATTACCGAAGTTGTAGCCTTGCAAGGCAAGTTTGATATGCTCCATATCTATCGGACTTTCCACTTCTGCCGAAGTAAGAGCCGCTTTCAATTCCTGAACTCCACACTGGATAGAATATTCAGGGTCTTTAATTCCATTAGGTTCGTGCGGATACCTTGTATTGAAACTTCCCTCTGCTGCCTGCATAGGGTCAAGTCCTCTGCCACCGCTTTCCTGCATCATAACCGCCTTGATAAGTTCCACATACTCAGGAATGCCGTACTCTTTGGCATACTTCTGTATGATGGGTTCATAGGCTTCTACCTCTGCACTTACCGGAGTATAGGAATTACTGTCACTTCCTCCTCCAAACATTGCTACGGCAGCACCAAACAGCACGACAATCATAATAATCAGAACCGCTATCCAACCGCCTGCGGCGATTGCTGCTACAAGTGCTTTTGTCCCTGCAATAATCGCTTTGACTGTCGCAACAGTAGCTTTCGCTGTGGCTTTAACGGTATCTGCTGTGGCTTTCGCCGCTTTCTTTGCCGTCTGAGCCGCTTTCTGTGTTGCTTTGGCTGTTGTTTTTGCTGTTTTCTGTGCTATAATGGCAGCTTCTTTGGTGGTCTTAATAGAAGTCTTTGCCGTTTGTTCTGCGGTCTTGACCGACCTTTGAACAGTATTGGTTGCACCTTTCGATACGGTCTTGACTGTCGTATTTCCTGCCGACCTTGCAGACTGTTTAATTGTTTTCTCCGTACGCTCCAGAGTTCGGATGCTCTGTTTTCCGACAGGATTGACCGATTGTTTCTGAAGCTGTTTCTCTGCACGCTTGGTCTTGAAATTCTCAATTCCCGTTTTGGCTTTCTGATAATTCTGCCTTGTTTCACGCACACCCCATCTGCCGACTTTATCCGCACGGTATGCAGTTTCGTGAACAGCCCTATCCGTTGCCGCTTCGATTTTATCGGAAGCATATTCCTCTGCGGAATTTTCCGAAGCATTGGTGGAATGTTCTGCCTTATCTTTCGTCATCACATAGGCTTTCTTCATTCGCTCCGTGGCAACTGCTGCCTTATTTATGGTCTTGATTGTACCTTTGCTTGTATCTCTTGTTTTTATATCAGCCATCGGTTTCCTCCTTTCTCGAAAAATAATAGAGAGTGGGGTTTAATCCACTCTCTTAGCGACAACAACAAGCCTGCCATTGTTTCTTGAATATTCACAAGTAGAAAGAGAAATCAGCTTGTCGCCATATTCTGCCGATACTCCGGTATCATACAAAGAAAGTTCCTTGCACTTAGCAACATACGCATCAAACTCTGCCGCATTTTCTGCGTCCGTAAACTCATAATACTTAAAGCTATCGGAGCTGTCTGTATAAACGACTGTCTTAAAGACTGCAATCACTTCATACCGGTGTCTGTCCGTCAGTGTATCAAAGGTAATCGTCTTATGACCTTCCCAAAAGCTCTTGTTTCTGTACTTCATCAGTCCCGTAAACATCGAGCCGTCATTCATATGGTGTCCGTATATAATGATGTTGTCTGAAGGTTTCTGCACATCACAATTTTCCTGCACATATGGACAGCCATAAGCGGAATAGGTCTTATCAAACTTGTGCTTCAGGTAGAAGTTCGGCTCATTTACAGACTGCACGACCGGATAGTTGATATTGGTATCCTCAACCTTTATCCAACCCACCATATCCTCATTCTGCCGATAGAGTTCAAGATATTCCGCAAGATAGTCCTTATCTTCCGAAAACGTCACGCCCTCATTTTCCTTTGGCGGCTCGTCCTCCACAATCTCCGCAAGGTTATCATAGACTTCATTCTGCTTGGCAGAGTCAATGTGATTACGGATAATAAAGAAGGTGCTTACAGACAACACTACCGTAAACACCATCGCAATAATAATATAGATTTTTCTGCTCATTTTCTCTTACCTTTCCATATCGTTTCTCTTAGGTGGAGTCAAATCTCTGCAATACTCCGGATACCTCAACTTGATACCCTCCATAAAATACGGAGCATATCCGCAACAGAACAGTTCCTCCGGTGTATAGAGATTTTCCCTGCCTTCTTCCGTAAATCCATTCCAGAGATTAAAGGCAAGGTGGCAGACCTTGACTGTGCCACTTGTCTGCCAACCGCCGTGCATACCTTCCGGTATGATGCAGTCCCTCTTAAAATCAAACATCTTTCCGATGTTCATTCTTGTTTCTTCTGAAATACCCATCACATAGAAAAATGCTCTGTGATAGCAGTCGTTGACTTTGCACTTATCCAGATTTTCCAATACAAAATCTCTGTGTGCAGCATTGCGAAATTGAATCTTAGACATTGTAAATCCCTCCTTATGCTTCGCCTGGTTTGGTTGTCATCAGTTTATAAAGTTTCGTGTTCTTAGGGAATTTGTTTGCAAACGGTACAAGCGAACTTCCCACCTTGATAAGTCCGTGTCCTGCTTCCACATTCGTGATATAGGACATCTGGAGGTCAGAAATATTCAGAAGTTTTGCAAGCTCAAGCCTGTCTGTGGAAGCCTGATTCAGCATAATGATGAACTCTGAGTTTGCAAGCATTGTTCTCGCTGTGTGGCTCTGCAAAAGGTCATCGACATTCTGAGTGATTCCACTTGCGTATGCACCGTATTTTCTCACACGCTTCCACAAGGTAAAGAGGAAGTTTGCAGAGTATTCGTGCTGGAACAGAAGATAAATCTCATCAATGAAGATAAAGGTGTTCTTACCCTTTGCACGGTTCTGTGTGATACGGTTCAGGATAGAGTCAAGGACAACAAGCATACCAATCGGCATAAGCTGTTTACCCAAATCAAGAATGTCATAGCAGATAAGGCGATTATTGGTATCCACATTCGTCTGCTTTGCAAAGGTATTCAGAGAACCGTGTGTGAAAAGTTCAATGGCAAGTGCCAGTTCCTTTGCTTCCGGTTCGTCCTGCTGCAAAAGTTCTGCCCTGAAATCCTGCAAGGTCGGTATATGTCCCTGATAGTCATTCTGCTGATAACTGCGATACACGCTTGCCGTGCAACGGTCAATGATAGACTTCTGCTTCGCTCCGAGATTTGTTCCTCCGATAAGCTGTTCACAAAGGGACATAATAAACTCAGATTTCAAAATGACAGGGTTTGCACCGTCGCCGTAATCCTTATTCATATCCATTGCATTGATGTGATTGTCGGAAGTAGCAGAAATATTGATTACCTCTCCGCCCATTGCATTGACAAGCTGTGAATACTCTCGCTCAGGGTCGATGATGATAATATCTGCGTCTGAAGAAAGCACCTGATTGATGATTTCTCCCTTTGCCGCAAATGACTTACCGCCACCAGATACACCGAGAATAAAGGAGTTACCATTCAAAAGCTGCTTACGGTCTGCGATAATCATATTTTTGCTGATAACATTCTGACCGTAATAGATACCGTTCTCGTGGAAAATATCCTGCACCCTGAATGGGATAAATACCGAAAGGCTCTCTGTTGTAAGTGTTCTGAAGGCATCAATCTTTCTTGTTCCAAACGGCATTACCGTGTTGAGTCCATCTACCTGCTGAAATCTCAGTGTTGCAAACTGGCAAAGATGTTTTCTTGCTGTGGTAAGCAACGCTTCCGTATCATTCTCAAGCTGTTCCTTACTGTCTGCTGTAATAACCATTGTGATAACAGCGAACATCATTCTCTGGTCACGGGTCGTAAGGTCATCGAGGAACTCTTTCATTTCTTTCTTCTGCTGCTCCATATCATACGGAACAGTTGCAGAGAAGTTGTTATTGGCATTCTGCCTACGCTGCCAGTTTGTGATATTGGTTTCCACACCAAGCAGACGGTTCTCTGCTTCCTTTACTGCTTCATCAGTCGGAACGGGAACAATATCAATGGACATCATCAGATTTCTGTTCATATCCGTAAGTTCCGCTACCATACTGTCTTTGATATAGGACGCATATTCACGAAGAAAAAGGACTCTTCCATAACGGTTTCCCATCTTGAAATAGTCCTTTTCAAATTCCATTGTGTCGGGGCAGATATAATCCTTAAAATCGTGTCCCTTTTTTCTTGTTTCCTTAATATCAAAGTGGAAAGAGCTTTCTTCTCCCACACGATAGAAGTCGTGGAAAATACGAAGTCTTTCGTCTGTTTCCAGTTCCACACACTTACTTCCAAGCCTGCCGAAGTGAGCAATCAAATCTGCACCGACACGGGCAAAATAAGTTCTTGCGTCCTCCACACTCTTTTTGTTGATGGAAATGGTAATATACTTATCCTGAACAATGGAGTTTGCACCCGTTGCCTTATCAAGAAGCATTTTATTGTATTCCTCTCGATATTCGTCCAGATTATCTCCGGTTGTCGGAATAAGAATTGTCTGCTCAAAATCCAGTCTGTTGAGCCGACGATTATTGATTGTGATTTTTGTCGTTGCACCACTGTCAAGAGAGTTCAGAAGTTCGGAATATTCAAGGAACATCGCTTCCTTATCCTCACGGCTCGCCACTGCATAGTTAATGTCCGTAAAACGATAAGTCTTTGAATACTTATCCTTTCCCACTTTGAAAATGCCATCATCAAAGATAGCCACTACGGGAATCACGTCCTGCACACCTTTCGGTACAACAAATTTTTCTTTGTCCTGCTTAAACAGGTTCGTAAGAGTCTTAATCATTTGACTTCAATACCTCCTTCTGCTTCTGTTCAATGCTTGACTTCATCAGTTCGTAATACACATTGGTAGAAT
>OHUK01000798.1_pt1 | contig 13248 bp, 3 predicted proteins | sample 1579201 | NCBI WGS metagenome assembly OHUK01 (sample SAMEA3879528, study PRJEB24766) | human gut metagenome | biome: human-associated habitat; feature: feces | place: USA | collected 1985/1987 | reverse complement strand
AGGCTTTTTCCGCACAATCTCCACCTACTTAATTTTTCTGGATTTTGAACACCCTATGGGTGAAAGTCCTGACTTTTACGATACTCCAAGTGACTGTTCATGATTAGTTGACATTGAATAGAAAAGCCAAATACTTTTTCAACCAAACACATTTTCCTAACTACAAACCAAATGAACTATTTAAGATTATCCTTGGGCACCCTCATCCTCGGCTGCGCATTGCCGCTCCACGCCCAACGCGAAGACCAGACAGAGAACCACGACTGGCGCTTCCGCTTCTCTCATCAGGTGGAACGCAACAGCGGAAAGCGGGTGGACCTCCCCCACACCTGGAACACCACGGATGCCCTCGTCGGGAAAATCGACTACAAACGGGGCATCGGCAACTATACAAAGAAAATCTTCGTCCCGGCCGACTGGAAGGGACGCCGCCTCTTCCTGCGCTTCGAAGGGGCCAACCAGATAACCAACCTCCTCGTCAACGGAAAGATGGTGGGGGAACATCGTGGCGGCTACGGGGCTTTCGTCTTTGAAATCACCGACCGTGTGAACTACGGAAAGGACAATACCTTGCTCGTGCGTGTGAACAACGCCGAGACGCTCGACATCATGCCACTCGTTGGCGACTTCAATTTCTACGGCGGCATCTATCGTCCGGTACATCTCATCACGACGCAGCAACTTTGCATCTCGCCGCTCGACTATGCCTCGTCGGGGGTTTATCTGACGCAAAACAAGGTGACGGAGCAGCAGGCCGACGTGACGGCCACCATCGCGCTCTCGAATGGGGAAGAGCAGGCTGCCGAAGCAACACTGAAGATTCGCGTGCTCGACGGCAAGAAGGTGGTGACGGAAACGGAACGCACGGTGCGCGTTGAAGGGAAGTCCACAAAGCAGATGGCATCGCTGCCGCTCTCCATCACGAAACCGCATCTCTGGAACGGCACGGCAGATCCTTTCATCTACCGCGCTGAGGTGACGCTCTGCAAAGACGGCAAGGAAATCGACCGCGTGGAACAGCCGCTGGGCTTGCGCTATTTCAAGGTGGACGCCGACAAGGGCTTCTTCCTCAACGGCAAACACCTGAGATTACAAGGCGTCGACCGCCATCAGGAGCGGGCGGAAGTGGGCAACGCCCTGCGCAACGAACACCACGACGAGGATGCACGCATCATGCGTGAGATGGGTGTCAACGCCGTGAGACTGGCCCACTATCCGCAAGCGGAATACTTTTACGACCTGATGGACCGCAACGGCATCGTGACCTGGGCGGAGATTCCTTTCGTTGGTCCTGGCGGTTATGCCGACAAGGGCTATGTCGACCAGGAGTCGTTCAAAGCCAACGGACGGGAACAGCTACGCGAAATGATCCGTCAGCACTACAACCACCCTTCTATCATGATGTGGGGCATCTTCAATGAAATCAAGGAAGACGGCGACAACCCTGTGGAATATGTCAAGGAACTGAACGCTCTGGCGCACGCGCTCGACTCCACGCGCTACACCACGGCGGCATCCAATCAGGGTGGCAACCTCAACTACATCACGGACCTCATCGCCTGGAACCGCTACGACGGCTGGTATGGCTCTACGCCGAAAACGCTGGCTTCCTTCTTCGATAACACACACAAGAGCCGCCCCAACCTCTGCATCGGTGTCAGCGAATATGGTGCCGGAGCGAGCATCTATCATCAGCAGGACACGCTCATACAGACCAACCCGACAAGCTGGTGGCACCCAGAAAACTGGCAGACGGAATACCACATCCGCAACTGGGAAATCATCAGCGAACGCCCCTTCGTATGGGGAACTTTCGTGTGGAACATGTTTGACTTCGGAGCGGCCCACCGAACAGAGGGCGACCGACCGGGCATCAACGACAAGGGACTGGTGACGCACGACCGCAAAGTGAGAAAGGATGCCTTCTTCTTCTACAAGGCCAACTGGAACCCGCAACCGATGGTCTACATCGCAGGCCGACGCAACACGGAACGCACACGCCAAACAACAGACATCCAGGTGTTCTGCAACAGCGGCGCCGTGACGCTGCGCGTCAACGGCCAGACCGTGGGTACGCAACGCCCCGACCGCGTCTGTGTCTGCAATTTCAAGGCCATCACGCTACGACCAGGTGAGAACATCATTGAAGTGGAGGCGAAAAGCAAAGGCGGACGCCTTTCCGACCGCTGCGTTTGGACGCTGAAGCAATAAGCCATCCTTCCTGCACACATATAATTATACCCTTTCGGGGGCAATGCAATTTTAATTTATTACATTTGCACCCGAAAGGGTATAATTATATATTCTCCGCAACGCTCAAACGCCGGAGATTTGCGCTGGCCCGCACAATCATCTGTTGCAGCACTACTGCCCCTAAAAGGGGCTCATATTCCAGGATAGGGGCTCGCCCCTATCTCTCGCCGCAGCTCATCAATTCTCGCTGCTGCCCCTGTAAGGGGCGCATATCGTTGGCGGGGCTTGCCCCGCAATAAGATTCGAGATATGAGCCCCTTACAGGGGCGAGGTTCATTAATCGGCCCCAAGAGGTAGGGGCAAGCCCCTACCCTAAATATGAGCCCCTTTCAGGGGCACTGGCGCCTCTTTACCAACCTTGATTTTTATGGAATTTTGAACACCCTACCTTTCAGGGGCGCTGGCGCCTCCTTACCAACCTTGATTTTTATGGAATTTTGAACACCCTACGTCTGCCCCCCACTTTTTTTCATTGTCCCCCAAAACAAAAGCGCCTGAGCATTCTCCGGCGCTTTTGTCATTATAGCTTTTGTCATTATATATAAATCAGAGCACATTATCTATACATAAATCAGAGCGACACCTTCCCGACACTCTCCCCCTCATCCGTGCGTGCCTCCACCACATAAACGCCAGTGGGAAGTTTCAGGGAGAGGCGTGAGACATACGGCGTGAGTTTGTACACCGTGCGTCCGTCGGCAGCGATGATACGCACATACGTCAGCACATGCGCTGCAGAAGAAGAGATCGTCACACTGCCGTTGTCGGCCTGTATGAGCGGTTGCGTGAAATCCTTTTCATCCTCCAGGGCAGGACGCTCTGAAGAGAGGATGAAATAGCGGCCCGTCGTCACTCCCGGCACCTCCACCTTCACGCAGTCGGCATTGCCATTGCCCCGCAGCGGTGTCACGGCCCCCGTCTGACTGTCGAGCAGCGAGAGTGTCTCGCCAAACGAGCGCATGCCCGAGAACGTGAGCTGCACGGGATCTTCGCTGTTGCTCAACACACCCAAGGGGACGCGCCAGAGCGAGCGGCGTCGGTTGATGGTGCTCGTGCGATTGCCGGCCAAAGTATATACCATCGGGATTTCCTGCAACGAGTTGTCGAGCAAGAGTTGCATATCCTCCGCAGCCTCGTAGCCGTTGACCGCTGTGGTGTCTTTCACCACCAGTGCCTCACTCCCCTGCCCGCTTCGCGAAGCGCGGATGCGGAGCATAGGAGCCTCAGCACGTCTGATGGCTGGAGCACGCAGCAGCGTTCCGCTGGTGTGGAGCGATGTCTGCATGTCGGCGGTGAACTTCAAGGTGATGGTGTTCGTTCCCTCTTTGCCTTCCACGAAGAAGCCCTGTCCCGATGGCAGACTGGCGAGCGCGGCCTCCGTCGTGCCGTTCACGGAAATCCATTCTCCGGCATTGGGCTGGCGCATCGCCCCTTCCTGTCCGCCGGCCGTCAGCACCCAATATTTCGCCCCATTGAGTTGGGCCTCATTTTCTTTGAAGAACTCGTTGAGGTCGAGGGCGCAGGCAAACGGGTTGCCAACGAGGAAGAACCTGTTGTTGGCATTCTCGTTTTTGAGCGTCACGGTCAGTTCGGTGCCAGACTTCAACTGGTCGGTCGCCAACTTATGATGATACGTGCGGTCCACAGGATAAGTCTTCCCGTCCGTCTCGTTCAATTCCGTGTAATAGCCATAGGCCGTGTCTTCCTTCGGCAAACGGAAGAGCGACTTCGTGTATTTCTGCGCCCCGATACCGATGCCATTGACTTTGACAGAGAAACCACCCTGCGAATAAGGCTCCCGCACGTCGTTGTAGACAGCGCTCCAGTTGGCGGCCTGGTAGATATTCTCCGTCGTCGTGTCCACCTTGGCTTCCTGCGGCTTGTTGGCCGAATAAGGCTCGAGGTAGTAAAGCTTAGGGTTGGCCTTGTCCCAGCTGCGCTGATAAACGGCTGGTGCGAAGCGATGGTAGTGGTCTGTGGTGTACTTCACGTCCTTGAAATAAGGCGTGGCCTGACAAGCATCGTTGTTAGGCGCATACCATTCTCCCGCATAGCTCTGGCGCAGCGGCGAACCGAGGGTGTACCATCGGTCGGGAGTCAGCGCATATTCCACCCACGCTTTCTCATAACTGAGGCGTTCGGCATGCAGCAATTCGCCACCGCTCTGCACCACGAGGTCCTTACTTTGATAGGGCGTGTAAATGTCGCAACGGTTGACGCCCGCTACGGCTTTCGGCGCTGCCAGAAGCGCATATTCGATGTCGGGCGTCGCCGAGCGCTGTTCGTCTTCGTGATCGACGAAGTTGAGGAACTGGTCGTCGGCGCCAGCATAGTTGGTCTCATAGAGTTGCGGTCCTGCCTTGTCGGGCGTCACGATGACACTGGTGTGGAGCATCGGCACATAGCCCTGCGCCGTACCGTTATTGGCATTGGTGGCATAATCCGTCTCCGTATCGGCTTTGAAATGCAGGTCGGCGAGGTCGGCGCGTTGCCAGTTGGCATCGTTCGTCCAGTCGGTGTTTCCGGCTGCTCCCGTCCATTTCTGGTATTTCGGAACGATGATGAGGTCAACGAGCACATTGCCGTCACACACCGTTGACTGCGTGGCATTGCCTGCATTAAAGAGCTCCCGATAGTTGAAGCGGAGCGTATAGACATATCCCTCGCGCGGCTGGAAATCGCTGTTGAAGACGATGTCGGCATGGGCATTTGCGCGGTCTGCCGTGTCGGCCACGAGCTTTTTGAGCTGGCCCACGATGCGGAAGTTCTGCACACTGAGGCCAGCGCGTTCTTCAGCAGCCTTCGTTTCATACGCCTTCATATTGGGGTCGTTGGTGCCCGCGAGGAAGACTTCTGGACTGACGCTGGTCAGACCGATGGCGTCTTTCGTCACCGTCTGGATGCCGCGCAAAGGCACGCGCAAGACATTGGCGGCACTGCCGTCGGCCCTGGCCCTCACTTCTGCCACAGCGGCCAAACTGCTGCGCACCAGCACGTTGGTGAGTTTATCGGGATATTTATATTTGTCGCCATGCAGACCGTCGAAGAGCTGCGGCGCCTCTCCGCTCACTTTGATGCCCACCTGCTCCGGATCATAGCAATATTGCGTGCCGCTGGTGTCTTCGTGGTCAATGGGCACCACCGTCAGCTTCAGAATTGTGCCCTGCTTTGTGGCGGCAGGCACATAGATGTTACACGTGTTGTTGAGCAACACGAGCGACGCCACCTTGTCGGCACTGTTAAGCGTGAACTGATGGAGCACGTCGATGACGCTCTGCTCGAGGGTGTATCCCTCGTCGTCCTTCGGTGCAGCGCCCGCCACGGTGGTGGCTTTGGGATAGAAATGACGGAAAGCCAAGAGCGCCTCGCGGAGCGAAATCTCGTTGGAGAGGCGGCTTTCGTTCTTTCCCAAGACGCGCCAGGTGGCGTTGTCGACATTGATGCACACGTCGGTGAATGCGCCGCCCACATAATCGCGCCACCAGTCATACTGCACAATGCGTTCGCCGATATTGCCATCCACATCCTCTCCCACCTGCTTGACGCTGAGCGAGACGCTCTTGCCAGCACAGGTCTGGGTTTCGTGTTCAACGGCGGCCTCGTCGTCGGCATCCGTCACCACGCGGATGGGCGACAGCGTGCGGAATTTGCAGCGGACGCTGCATCGCGTGTTGATCTCAAACGAATGGAAGGCATTGGCCAGCGTGACGGGGTCGTCGGAGAAGCGCGGCACGAAGAGGAAGTAATAGTCGTGGTTGGGCTTGATTCTCGGCTCCTTCACTTTGTCGCTGATGACGAAATGGCGCACACCAGCACTGGTGACTTCGCGAGATGCCATGCCGACAGTGGCCGCCACAGCGTCTCTGTATTTGAAGACTGGGAGGTCTTCGAATTTGGTTTTAAACTCCACAGAGCGAAAAATGCCTTCTCCAGATACCTGGCTGTTGGGGTCGCCCAAGAGGGCCTTGACGAAGGCGGGCTTCACCTCAACGTCGGACATACGGTAGAGGCGTTCCTGTCCTTCTGGCGTACCTGTATCGAAGCCTAATTCGGCGTCAAACATCTCCTTGTCGAGGAGGCAATACCACACCTTAGGATTGTCCTTCATCACTTCGCCAGTGTTGAGGCCCAACTGGGCACGCACCTGATCGTAGTCGACGGTCATCTTACACAAGGTAAGCTGGTCGCCACAGACAGGAATGGTGCGTTCAATCTGTACATCTGGCTTCACGCTGAACACCTCGACATCATCAATCAAGATGTCGCCACCACTGGTATTGGTACAGGCGTTGTCGATGGTAAGGCGGAAGTTGTCGAAGTCGTCAGCATTCTTATTGACGAAACTGAAATACACCTGCTGCCAGATGCCTTTGCCACCATTATCCATAGGTTTCAACGTCTTGTCAAGGGAATCACGAGCTTGGCCCAAGATACTTCCAGGACAGTAAGAATAGAGCGTCGTGGCCTTGCCGTTTTTAAATCCCTGAATGGAGAACACCACGTTGGCCGGACTTTCGTTGTCACGGTCTGGACTGCTCATCCATGCCGAAACGAAGAGACGCGAGGCTTTGCAAGGCATACCAGCAAAGTCGATAGACGCAATCTTACCAGGAAGGTCGGAAGCGTCAATATAGAGGAAGCCGCTCTGGCTGGCATCATAGTTTTGAGAGCCATATTCATTCTCGTAATACTTCTTAATGGCAAAGAAATTACCACGATTATCTCCCATATCAAAACGATGGGCAACAGTGTAGTTACCCCACGTACACTCTGAAGTTCTACCATTAGTACTGTTGAAATCTCCACCGATTGGCGCAAAACAATAAGAGGTGTTATCGTAGTTGAAGGGGTAGCGATATGTCAAAGAGTATTTTTGATTGGCGTTATCGCCTTTTCCTGAATTTGTAAATCCCGTATAGGTTCCCACAGGTGGCGAGACAAAGGCATCAAACTGATCGGGGTCGAAGGTGATGGTGGCCACAGGGTCGCCAGTGGTCTTCAGCAAGGCCTCTGGCGAACGCGCCGATTTGAAGGTGCCGTCGTCTTTTTTTCCGATGATTTCGGAATAAATGATGGGCTCGAAATCCTCTTCAAACGTCAGATTGAATTTGGCAATCTGATAGCGCGTGCCGTCGCTGGCCACTCCATACACCTTCAAGGTGCAGCTGCCGGCCGTGGCGGTACCGGTGCCCTTGCCGTTGTCATCGTCTGGATAATTGAAGGCGATGGCGCGGTCAGCACCAGCACCAGCACCGCTATTAAGGAACTTGGCGAAAGTGATGCCACTGCCCAGGTCGTCCACTTTAACCTCGATTGCCCCACTGTTGACGGCATTCTGAAGATTGTCTTCTGAGGCAATACCACCATTATAAAACCAATAGTCCTGCTTCTGCATGTTGAGGGCAACCGAACTGTAATTGAGCGTCACCTTCTTCTTCGGGAAAGCAATGGTGTGCTCTTCATACCACTTGTCATTGCCTTCATCTGCCTTATACTGGAGCAGTTCGTTGGCAATGGCGCGGGCATTGCGGATGACATAGAGGTTGCGGCCGGTGATGGTCGGCTCCACAATGTTTTGCTTCGAGGGCAGGATGATGTCGCTGGTAACATTCCCATTATATTTGGTGACATTTCCATTATATATGGGGTTACCATTGTCACCGAAATAATCAACGAAATCGCTGTAGGTTGTGAGGTCGCCACCAAGGATGTATTCCCAATCGTCGGGGATAACCTCTGGCATTTGGAAGGTGACATAGTGATCTACGTAATTACCATAATTCTGACCGTTCAAATTCAGTTGTTCGCCCACAACAATTCCGTTTCTGTACCGACGGCTACTGCTGAGGCCGAGGTTGAGCACCGAGTCGCTCACGGCCTCGTCGGTCTTGTAGTTATACCAACGCTGGAAGGCCCGCGAACGGGTAGCAGCAGATCCTACCATGCAGGTAGGCACATAAAGCTTGCGCATGCTCTCTGCCTTGAGATAGTGGGTGATGGTGTAAGTACTCGTCTTCTGCATCATCTTCCCAGTATAGGGATTCTTGGTCCATCCGCTTTCATCGCGTTGGATAAAACCAGTCATCGGGTCGGCGGTAGCCTCGTGCGCCTGCTTGACAAACCAAGAGCGCTTGGGGAGTACTTCGTAATCGGAAAAGTCTTCCGGAACGGGGATGGGGATGAAGTTGAGGTAGTAACGATTATCTGTACTGGTGCCTTTTTGACCGACCGTAACGTTACTATAATTGTTGCTAAGAAGCACCTGCCATCCGTTATATTGACTGTCGCCCCCCACTGCGGATAGAACGGTCAGCACATAGCGCTGCTTGTTGACATCGTATGTACCGCTGAAATGGGTGGCCTTCGCGAGGTCGTGCGTGACGTTAAAAATACCACCATTTAAATACAGGTAATATCTGTCTTTGCTCATCAGCACAAAGCCATCCTTGCTGACACCCACCAAGGCCCACATCTGGTCGTTGACAAGTCTCTTGCCTTCGGCGATAACGACCTTGCTGGTGTCGTTGCCGTCGCAGACATATTTATTCCCCACCAAATCGAAGCACATAAAGTTGTAATAATATTTTCCTTCTGCGGCATCAGAGAGTTCTGGAGACGTTAGGCGTCCGAAGGTGAAGCAGAGCGTATGCAGCTTGTCGGTTTCATAAGTGGAGAATGGCAGCATGGCGACGGTGCCGTTGGCAACGTCAGAAACGCCGAGACAATTTTTGGGTTTGCCCTCTGGTTTGCTGCCGTCGGCGTTCAACTGGGCGAAACACCAACTGACAGTGCCGTCCTCGTCTCCGTGGTTGAGCCAGAGATAGAAATGGGTGGCCTGTGCCTTGTCTGTGGTGAGGAACACGTTGCCCTCTGCATCCGCACCGATATATTGGCCATGACCATTGCGCAGCACGAAGTCGTCCTTAGTGCCGATGTTCTTCCAGCTGTTGTTGGCGTCGTCTTCTGAGGCAGATGCCTTGGCCTTCAGCGCCGTGCCGTCAGCCGTGAGTTCAAGTTGCGGCGTAAGTTCGTTGAGATTGATATTGCGGAAAGCACCGCCCGCCTCTTCATAGAAATCGGGGGTGATGTCCACTGGGAAAATATAAAGGAAGTTGTTGCCGTTGTTCGGGCCTTGCAGCGACAGACTGACGGTTTTCGGATTGCCTCCTCCGCTGTAGCTGTGGGAGATGAGATTGCGGCTGTCGTTGACATCGGGCAATTCAATTTGCCAGTGGATGTAATTGCCAGAAGTTTCAACGAGGCGGATGCGCGTAGCATCTTTTTTATCTGCCACCGCCACGAAGGTGTTGCTGCCCGTGTCGTATTTCAGGAAGTAGCGGTTGTAGGCGCTCTGCAAATAGCCGTCGCCCTTGCCCTGTCCGTCTCTGATAAGCACCCACAACTGGCACAGGTTCTTTTCCTCATAAGGTTTCAGAGAGATGGAGTTAGTAGCATCCTCCATGTGGTAGGCATAGCGGTCGCCCCCAGCAGTGCGGATGCAATAGAGTTGATAGTCCGCACCGCCTAACGACGGGATGGGAAGCTCTGGCGCAATGATATACGGGCGTAGGTCGACCGCCGAATTGCGGGTGCCGCCCAGCAAAGAACACCTTCTTCGCCGATGCTGAGGGCCTGCTGGTCATCGGTAGAACAGAGGTCGTAACGCACGCTGTTGTTGTTCTCGTAGTTGTTCACATTATACACAAACGTATAGGCATCAGCTTTTTGGTTGCTGACGCCGAACTGCTTATTTTTTTCGTTGTAGGTGAGATAGAAGCCTGCACGGTTGCGGATATGCTGCCCTTCAACCACCCATTGGAAGAGGCGTGCATCCTTGTCAGACGCAAGAATATCACGTGCCTTTACGCGCGGTTTTTTGGCCTCGTCATAGTCCATAATGAGGGCTCGCTGGCCCATAGCTGGAAAGACGAAGTGATAACTGGTGGTGTTGGCCGCGACGTCGACAAAGGTCATACTGGTATTTTTCCCAACCTTTTCTGCACGCCCAATGAAATTATCACTATCAGATGGACGAACGAAGTAATGATTCGTGCAATTATAGAGCGACCAAAGCCCGTCAAGCGATGCGTCTGGCTGGTCGGCCACATCGCAGATTTTGTAAAGACTGTACTCATTCGTAGTCGTGTTGACCTTGTGCTGATAACCATCCGTGTCCGGGTTATAGCTGATATAGTTGCCTGCGGTGCTTCTGATGTAAACGTCGCCGTCGTCATTGGCTTCTTCAAGTATCCAGCAATATCTTCTCAACGGGAAAGGCGCAACAGGCGATTTAAGCAAAATGTTGCCAGGCGTGTTGTCCTGCAGATATTCGCTGCCGTTTTGGAAGAAGTTTAAAGCATAGTAATGCGGATTGGCACTGGTGCTGACATAAGGGTTGACGAGTCCACCTTCGATGTTTTCTGCAAGGCGCACCACGGCATAACGGGAGTTTTTCTTCACGAGCTGCAATTTCCCGTTTTTCACGCCGAGGGTGTTATACGTACCAGTAACACCGCGAAGCATAGCGTTGTAACGTAAGCCTCCGGCAATATTGTAGGTACCGCCTTGAACATGCGCAGGAACAACATAATAGGTGTTTTGGTCAGCATCAAACACGCTGGCCTTGCTGCGGTCGGTCACGCTGGTGAACGTCTCGTCGGCAGCATTATAACAGAGAAAACGGTCTGCTTTGTTCTTCAGATTGAAGCCACTGACTATGCCTGCACCATCCATAATCGGATCGAAAGTCCATTGGTAGCCATTGCCTTCAAGTTGCTCCGTGGTGGTGGCAACGGCCTTGATGTTCTGGCCGTCGTCGTAAAGCACAACGCGGCCGCTGCCCGAAAATTGCAGGTAGTCGTAATCAGAACCACGTTCCGATTCTTTGAAGCTTAGGGCATTAAACTTCGACGTACGGTTACAGGCCTGCAAGGTGTATGGGGTATTACCAGCCTGCAAGCCGAGGCGATGGTTGTCATCGCCCGAAAGCGCCATATCAATGGTCCAATATTCGGGCTGTTCGTCTGTCTGCTTGAGGCGGAAGACGGTGGTCTCATTGACATCCAACGTTTCGAAGTTGAAACGGCCTTCTTTATATATCAAGTATTCTCCCGACTGATTGACGAGGTAGAAATCGCCTGGTTTGCTGTTTGCATGCCTGGCAGCCTCGAGTTTCCAGTTCTGACTCGCACTGGTAGGCTCGAATTCCTTTCTCGTAACAGGATTGTCATAGCCCGTGCCAGTCAATGTCAGACGGGCATCGCCCTTGGGATTGGCCTTAAACTGCAACTTATAATAATAGACATTGCTGATGTCTGAGAATTTAGGGGCCACTGCGCCCTTCACCTCGTTGGTGCTGTCGAGAATGCGCACCACGCCATAGAAGGAATTGGCCTCGACAATGGCGAGCTGACCATCTTTGACACCAAGGGCCTTGGAAGCATCGTTTGCCAAAGTCAGAACATCGTGTCTGTCATCGTATGCACTGCCACAAGGAAACAACCTCAAAGCCTCATCGCGATTGGTGGTCACGGTGAGGGCTTCGCCTGCTCGTTTCAAATAATTGTTGCGGCCGCTCTTAAGCACATACGCGCCGCCAACCTGCTCCAACGTCCACTGATAGCCAGCAACTTCTGAGCCAACAGGCTGCATGGTGACGCTGGTGCCATTGTCGTAAATGGCAGTGGCGGCGTTGGCTGAGAATTGGTAGATATGGGGGCCGGTGGGGGGAGGGGTGGAGATGAAGCGCATGGCTTCGGCTTGGTTTAATGTACTTCCCATTCCGACATCTGGATTTCCACTACCATAAGGGAATACGTATTTTGTCGTTTGGGTATTATACAAGACAAAAGCGTCCTGGTATTTACCATCTGTTTGATCTGCCACATCGCAAATGCGGTATTTACATACGTCGGATTTATTAGACGTAGCGTATTGACGATCACCACTCTGATACATGTAATTCCCGTCAACACTCTTGATATAGATGTCTCCTTGTTCATTGGCCTCATAAACACTCCACTTATAGGCACGCAGGTTTTTGGCAGACGGTGTGGGGTATTTCTGTAGTTTATTCCCTGCCCCTGCGTCCTTGACGCATTCCGAACCGTTTAGTAACAGCTCCATATAATACCAATGCACCTCGCCTCCTTCGCTACAGACAAACGGAGTGACCTTGGCGCCCTTGACATTATTGGCCAAGCGGATACAGCCGTAGCGAGAATCTTCAACGGTCCAAATCAACTGGCCATTCTTCACGCCAAGGGCCCCCTTGCCGCCATAGACAAGGTCATAACGGGAGCCGCCATACGTAGCAGAGGAATAGGTATTCTCCGTCTTCGTAAACGTCGCCGCCTGGTCTTGACTATTGGTAAGCGTGAGTTCGGGAGTCACATACATGCCATCCTTATTCTTCAAGCGCACGTTATCGCCCGACACGGTCTCAAGCGTCCACTGGTAGCCGTCGCCAGCAGGAGCGTCCTCCGTTGTACTGACAACGGTAAGCGCACCGTCCTTGGCGAGCAATACCGTACGGCCATTGCCCGAAAACTGAAGATAGGTATATCCCTGGGCAAAGACACTGGAGATGCCTGCAACAAGACTGAAGAGAAGCAGCACGAAAGCACGCTGCAAAGTATGTGGGTTCAATCGTATTTTCATAACACGAAGTATATATGGATTTACAATTTAGTTTCTATAAGGATGGTCGGCGCAATTCCTCGAACTAATCGAATTTGCGGTTTCGAATTAATCGAATTTTTGCAACGGGGTTGCGGGCTGCGCCGCAATTCGATGTTGGCCTCAGACGGCGTAACAACGAATTTAACGAATTAACGAATTGCCGGGCCGCTCGAGGGCGGCGGATTCGAATTAATCGAATTTTTGCAACGGGGTTGCGGGACATACGGGCGGCCCTGCGCGGGCTGAAAGCCCAACAAGTCCGGAGCCCAGGGCAACGCCCTGGGTTAACGTACGTACCGCACCTGCGCCCTGTAA
>OHUK01000793.1_pt1 | contig 13420 bp, 7 predicted proteins | sample 1579201 | NCBI WGS metagenome assembly OHUK01 (sample SAMEA3879528, study PRJEB24766) | human gut metagenome | biome: human-associated habitat; feature: feces | place: USA | collected 1985/1987 | reverse complement strand
AAATTTCTAAACACATTATACAATTGTTCTTTTACACTTTCTGAAGTAAAGACAATTCTCGCATTCCAATTCTTATTAGAGCCTCCACTTCTTACAAATCTTAAATTATATCCTGCCTTCATACTTCCAGCTCCCCTATTTGAATTATATAGATACGTATTTGCAGCCGTCCAGCCTTCAAAAGTTCCTTTATTACTATATCCCTTTCCTATTAAATAGTAATAAGCTGTACCTGTAGCATTAGTTGTTCCATATTCAAAGTTGAAATATATATTTTCGGTTAAGCCTAAAGCAGAAGTTTTAGCATATTCCCCAATATCAAAATCTGTCATTTGTTCTTTCGATTCAAAATCAGACTGACTCCTTTTTAAATAATCAACATGTTCAATTATTGCTTGATCCAATTTTTCCGTTGCTTTACCTTCTTTAGTATTCAAACTGAGAATTTGACCAAATAGGCTATAGTACATTCCATCAGCTCTATATGTTAATCCGAAATATTTTGCTTCAGAATTTATCCTCTCTACATCCTCTTGATTATGTACATCATCACGCCACTCACACTTCCATTCTCCATTTTTATCTATATATTTATACCAATCTCTACCGTCTGGATCAATTCGGGTAATAGGATTATTACCACAATAAGCATATAGACTATTATTATAATAAGATTCTGCTGAAGGGTCAATACTCATAAATCTTCCCAGAACTGCATCAGACATTCTCGCCCCATAATCATACCAATCCAGCCCATGCATCCTATCAAGCTCTTTCCCATTATACTTATAAGCCTGATTACTTGTAGCCGTCCCCTCTCCAAACAAACCTCCAAAAGGATAATAGTGATTAACCTGCTCAACAGTTGTTCCATTTTGGTGCAATACCACACGATTATTACCTTGATGATCCTTTAAATAATAATGATAAGTGGGCGTTGTTCCACTGACAGTTACAAAGCCTTCTTCCGTAAGAATCTTGCTCAAATTCCCATTTTCATAGATCACATTACCGCAATAATCAGTTGTATAAGTCTGTGAAACCTGACTACTTGTCAACTCCTTTATCTGTCCCATCGGCACAGATATATTGGCTATTGCCGTCTTATAGGTTGTACGCTGTTTAATTCCATCAGCACTATACAAATAATCCGCACGATTGCCATTTGTGCATTGCAGCGTACTAGGCAAATTTAGCTGATTATATTGGACTTTCGATATCTTCTTATTATAATCTTGCTGGATATTTCCATTTTTATCAAAAATATATTCATCCTCTGTACTGTTTGAGCCATTGACAAAATTAAATGCACCATTGTAAAGAAGGTCAGTAGCTGCATCATTTGCATATTTTAATTGATTACCATTATAAGCGATAGTCAAATTATCAATTATTCCATAAACAGTGCCGCTTGACTTTCCATATCGTTGCAAGGATGTGATATTACCATTCCTATCATAGCTTGTAATATTTTTAGAGCCTGTTTAAATTTTCTTCAATAATAATTTTATAGCTGCAATTTTCACCATCTCCTCTGCCGATTCGAATGTTAGTTCATAGTTCCGACAGAGCCTCCTGTCATTTTCCATCCATGAGAATGTTCTTTCGACGATCCACCTTTTATGAATAGGTTTAAATCCTTGTTCTTTATATGCACTAATTCTTTTAAGCCCCTCATTAGCAAATAAGCAGTCTTACTGTCATGTATATTGGCTATCGTAACCATCACTGCTATGAGAAAGCCATTCTTGTCCACAATAATATGACGTTTGATTCCTTTCACTTTCTTATTACTGTCAACTCCATTCAAAAACTGGTTATTACCCCATTTAACACTCTGACTATCTATTATACCTAACACTGGAGTCTATGTTTGACCACGTACTATAAGCACACGCCCACGCAATCTTTCAAGAAGTAAATCAAAACATTCAAGAGAAGCCCATTTCCTATAATAGTAGTAAACAGATTCCCATTTGGAGAGCTCTTTAGGTAGCATACGCCATTGACAACCGGTTTTCACCAAGTAAAAGATAGCACTCCAGATCATACGTAAATCATATTTTCGTCTTTTTTACTTGCAGGTTCAACACTTTTGTTATATATTGCCACTCAGTTTCCGTTAAATCTGTCTGATACATCTTTATTAAAAGTTTGGCCACTTCAAATAAAGCTATCTTTAGGCAGCTACGGAAGCCTTCTTAAACTTTTATTTCAACCATTTTTAAACAGGCTCTTAGTACACGGCATTACTCATAAGATCATTTTTCACGACAACACTTATCTTTATGATGACTAAATATTACTACCATTAAGTAGACAATATTTAGCAATACATAAAACAAGAAATATTTCATATATCTTACAGACATATCTAAATAGTAAGAAGCATCTTCAATGCAATAATTAATCATATTGCCAATAATTACATATAAAATGAAGCAAGCTAATACTACAGAGAAAAATAAATAGCATAAATTTATCCATTTCATACCTATACAGTTATTTAGATTTATATATTCCTCTCATATGATTTTGAATTCCTACTGGAGTATTATAAACTTTTAATATAGGAATGCTTTGCCACATTCCTATATTTTTCGACGTTTGTTGCATATAACCTTTCAAGACATTAGAGCCGGCCGAATTTAATGCTTGGGAAACAGTTGTTGCACAGTTATTGTTCAAAATGTCATATTCATCAACCACATGAGCTAATGAATTATCATAATATTCGCTATTAGGGTTATTGGGTAATTGTGTTGATGAATTAAATTTATCATCCAAAACTTCTAACAGCTTAGCGTCTGAAATGTCTTGCACTGTAAATGTCAACATATTAGTTGTTAATGCTTTTTTATCATTATACATCTGAGCAGCCTCACCTGTCAACCGAAGTAAAACTCCAGGTCCATTTGCTATTGAATTCAAACTACCTTCTTCCCCTTTATTAGTTCCATCATATCTACCATAGCTATAAACAACCATATTCTCACCTTCACCTGTACTAATCCAAGTATGTCCAAGTCCATAATTAGAAGTCGTTTCTGTATAAACCCTAACACTATCCCCGTCTACATCAATATTCTTCACAGGACTATTCGCTCCATACTGATACGTTGACATAGAATAGTATTTCTCCGCAAACCTATCATTAGTGTGAAATCTTCCCAATGCCGCATCATACATTCTTACCCCATAATCATACCAATCCAGCCCATGCATCCTATCAAGCTCTTTCCCATTATACTTATAAGCCTGATTACTTGTAGCCGTCCCCTCTCCAAACAAACCTCCAAAAGGATAATAGTGATTAACCTGCTCAACAGTTGTTCCATTTTGGTGCAATACCACACGATTATTACCTTGATGATCCTTTAAATAATAATAATAAGTGGGCGTTGTTCCACTGACAGTTACAAAACCTTCTTCCGTAAGAATCTTGCTCAAATTCCCATTTTCATAGATCACATTGCCGCAATAATCAGTTGTATGAGTCTGAGAAACCTGACCACTTGTCAACTCCTTTATCTGCCCCATCGGCACAGATATATTGGCAATCGCTGTTTTATGAGTTACACGACGTTTCACACCATCAGCACCATACAAATAATCCGCGCGGTTGCCATTTGTGAATTGTTGCGTACTTGGCAAATTTAACTGATTATATTGAATTTTCGATATCTTCTTATTATAATCCTGCTGCAAGTTACCATTTCTATCAAAGATATATTCATTTCCCGTACTGTTCGAACCGTCTACAAAGTTAAATGCACCATTATAAAGAGGATCGGTAGCAGCGTCATTCGCATATTTCAATTGATTGCCGGTATAAGCGATAGTCAGATTATCAATTATTCCATAAGCAGTGCCACTTGACTTTCCATATCGCTGCAGGGATGTGATATTACCATTCCTGTCATAACCTGTGATATTCTCTGAAAAACGTCCCGCATTAGCAGATATGGTAGCGCCTTCACCGTATACAGCATTCTTCATACGATTCAAGTTATCATAAGTAAATTTATAGCCACGGGTAGCGGATTCGGTTCCGCTTTTCCAAGTCATACTACTTATATTTCCATTATAACAAGCAGTATTATTACCGGTGTTATAATATAGATTTTGAGTAAACTTAGCGCTTTTAATTTCAGTTAACCAATCACGAAGATTATAGGTATAAGTTAGTTTATTGATAGAGGAACCATGAGGAGATTTGGTTAACAACCGGCCTAAATTATCATAAGTATTAGTAGCAAGAGTAACGATATTTCCATTCAAGGCATACTGTGTTTTAGTTACACGCTCCGCATAATCATACGTATAAGTATATATTTCCGTTTGAGTACCCACTTGAGTACCATTCTTACTTATAGTGTGGATATGTTGAATAATCAAAGGCTTACCTGTAAAAGTGTAAGTGGTATTCGTTGTTTCATATCCGCCTAAATGATTACCGGATACAGACTTTGTCACTCTTCCTCTTTTATCGTAATAATTAGCGGAATAAAGCTTCGTGCCGCTTTCTAAAATAGCAGTCACACTCCCCGTCAGGTAACCTTTGGCATTGACCGAAGCAACAGGAAAATAAGTTGCATTCGTAAACCCGGTTAACGCCCGAAAATCATACGTATCATAATAATTCACCTGATGCGCTACAGGAGAAGTAAGACTAAAACTAGATGTATATCCGCTATTTCCCAGGCCGGTATTGCTGTTTACACGTGTACAGGTAACAACACTCGAAGACGCCGAAGATGTATTGGTATTACTACATACGCCTTTCACTGTCAGCCTCTGGAACTTATCATAAAGATAAAATGTCCACAAGCTCGCCACACGTTGATTCCCATCTTGAGAGAAAACTAAATTATCAGCAAGATCGTAGACATATTTTATAGCGTCCGCACCGGGAAGCTTCTTTTCTATGCAGCGATTACGGCTATCATATTTATACTGAAAAGCATAAAGGGAAAGGTTAGTACTCTCCTGATACATCGGTTGAAGGACAAAACACAAATTTCCGTAGTCATCATAAACGTAGTATGTATCATGCGTTATATTGTCTTTCATTTGCCGAGTCAGTACCGTACGTTCAAGCTTATCAATAAAAGTATAACCTACATTGCCGTCTTCGTCAGTTACCTTGGTGACATATAGTTGAGTAGCCACATAGTTACCGTTATTGACTAAACCGCCTGAGCTGTTTACGGAGTAATTAATGCAATGAAGTGGAGAAACGGTGGTATTTGCCAGATATTCCGTTGCCACCGGATGTCCGCTATACCAATCGGCACCCGGCCCATATTGCTGAATGATACGATTCAACGGGGAAGATTCATAAACCGGTTGGTGATAGGGATGTGAATCGTTATTATAATTTCCGGGGGCACTACTGATGACATCGGCAGAACCCATATAATGGGATGCAGAAGTTACCGGTAACCAGCTTTTGCCCTTACGACCGACTTCATCATACTCCTGTAAGGAAATTAGACTTTGCAGTGAAGGAGTAATTCCTTTCTGAACAGTCTGAAAAGGACGTCCCAAACCGTCATAATAAACAATCTCATCCATATAAGAACTACCCGATTCATTCAGCATAACACGGGTACGTATATAGTTTTGAGTTGCTTCCTGCGGATAAATTGGGTTACACAAAGTGAGCAGGAATCCAAATGCAAATAAGAACTTATTCATATACTGATTATTATACGTTGATACTAAGTTTAGAGAGTAAGTTTCTGAAAAGAATCTTCATTTCCAAATTACTTTCCTGAATAGTATAGTTTTTCTCCATACATTTTATCTCCTGCTGAAATCCGTAGCAGATATTCACCCTGGGAGTAACGACTCATAGAAATAGCCTCCTCATAGTGCCCAATAGCCTGATTGGCATGATGAATTGTCGATAACTGGCGTCCCTGAAGGTCGAACAATATCAAAACGACTCCTCCTGCCTGTCGCAATTCATAACCGATATGTAAATAGCCACTATCATCCAGTTGGAAATGATAGCTGAAAGTCTCGTCTCCTTTAATGCTTCCTTTGTCATTAACCTTATTTTTCCATTCGCGTTCCCAATTCTCGTTGTCCGTCAAGTCCCGTTTCTCCTGATTATCGGTATCATACGGTAAATCATAGTATTGTTCTTCGGGCAAATAGACAAAAGAAGTTGCAAAATGCTCATGTGCATTGCCAAACTTATAAACAGTGCTTTTCACTGTTTCAAAAACGGGGTAACGATAGCCGTCGGCATACCAGCGCCAGATTTCAGTTTCCAAACGAATGGAATCATTGGTCAATAAATAATCAATGCTATCACGATTCAGAACGAAAGGAACAATATTCTCTCGCAAAGAATCCGGCATGATTATCTGCGGAGTCATTCTCTGATGGATACGTTTATGAGTATAAGTACGCAAAACCTTCTGCAAGGTATCGCCACCCGGCAATATCAACATACCTGAAGCGTCTGCCACAACTGAATTTTTACCTCGCAAACGAATGTTCAATTGCTCGCAGTAATTGCCTGCTCCATCAAAATAATCCGCCATTACACGACCTTGAAAGAGTGGAAAAGTTAGGAGCAACTCCGGCTTTTGATAAGTAATTAAAGTAGTAGGGTTTTCATATCCCAAACAGAAAAGAGAATCACCGGAAGTGCGATAGTAATACATCGTGCGGTGTTCTATACCAATAACAGTATCGGCACCTTGTTCCACATATTGCAATTCATAGTTGGCATCCTGAAGTTCCAATCCACTAAAATCCCAAATTTGCTGTGTTCCACCTTCTCCTGCTTCACAAATGGGTACTACACGTTTCATCAGACGGTCACGTCCTCTGGGGCGGTTACAATCAGAACTCAATGTTTGTGCCTGAAAGGAAAGAGATAAAAAGCATCCCAATATGGTAAATATCAATTCTTTCATATTTTTCATGTATTTAATGAGAGGTAAACATTATTCTTGTCAGTAACCCGCTATCAACTATTTAAAGTTGTACTCATACGAATTGATGACCTGTTTAAGATTACCATTCTTAATATAGATTTCTTTAAGGCGCCCCAAACCATCGTATTCATAATATGTAGTTTGTTCATTAGGCTCTGTAGACGAAGTTATACCAACCAATGGTTTATAAGTATAAGTCGTTATTAATGCATTGGGCAAGAGTTGGCGCAACTGATTTAGTTTTACCATATCATTGTCCGATACAAGATAACTCCGGGCTACCCTATCGATAAGCGTAATGCCTAATGCAGCTTTCACTTCGCTATAAGTAGCTTGATCAATAACAGCTACCGGCTGAGAGTAAGCGTTGGATATGTACACTACTTTCAGGGAATTATCTTTTGTGGTAGCTTGTAATTGTCCATGCTGATTATACTCATAAGTTAAACGTACTTCCTGATTATTTCCCTGTTTTTGGTAACAAAAGTTCATAGGGGCATAAATATCGGTAAACCACTGTTTATAGTTAGTAGTACCAGTTTCAAGTAAACTATTGTTTTTATATACTTTCTTTTCAACTACTGTGTTCAGGATATTCTTGTTTACCATTCCCGTGTAGGGTGATTGAGTGTAATGATAAGGGCGCTTATAGGTAATAGAAATAGAATCTGCCGGTGTTCTCCCGGTAGATATTTCCTTTACAGGAAGTAAATGAGCAGGATCATATTCTATTCTTTTCACTTCAGTAACCACTCCTTGGGGAGTGTACTTCTTTGTTGTCTCTTTGGAAAGACGAATGGCATCCAGTTTATACTCCTGATTGATGTAACCATAAACTTGTTCCAAATGTTGGTCACTCATTATTAAATCAACGTCTCGAGCATGATATATGTCTACATTCCCTGTCTTAAATTCCCAGAATTTCTTTATCGGCATGTCATACAGCGTACCTTTATTAAATATTTCATAATCACAGATTGTTTCCTCTATTACCTGATCATCACCATTATACACTATCTTCTTCCAAAGTTTTGCTCCAGTATCTGCTGTTGGTGGCAATACATAGATGAGTTGTTTGGAATTATATTGGTTTATGTAGCTGAATGCATCCGGGCTATGCGTGTATTCGATACTCTGCGGTAGCTGAACTTTATAACAATATTTGGTATATCCCACATGACTTTCATCTCTACCTTGATATTCTATAACCTCGTCATAATAAACAATATTGGTGTAAAAATCAAAAAACTGCGTAGGTAGTAAATTAGAGTATGTGTGCCTTTTATAATCTGTCGACATTATACTAATTTTCCCACCTGATTCAACATAATTAGCCGATACATTCATTTCCGTCATGAAATTTTTTCCTTTATATGAATAACGTCGTGGTGGCTGTAAATAATCAGACATGCTACCATAACCATTACGTTGCGGATTATATTTATAAGTTTTAAATTCTGATTTTCCATCTACTGCCATATTTTCTATGCTCTTTATTCTCAATCCACCGCATGCTTCTTTCCCAACATCCCGCTTATAGTAAAAATTACTTTCATAATTGAAATTAGTTCTCCCTCCTGTAGGATATATGATAGACTTTATCATTCCACATAGCATACTTACATAATTTGAATTCTTATCATTATACAGTCCTTTTCCAATAATAGCAGTTTGCGGACAGCCCATATAGTAATGTAAAGGATCACCAAGTCTGATAGTATCTTTTATTACATCAAATCGTAAGTATGAATAATATCCCCACCAATCAGATTGAGTATCTTCATAATCATCAATGAAATATCTATCAGGAGAATAATAAACAAATTGATAAGTTTCTTTTTCCGTACTATTCGTATTATCAATATCCACAAAAGATAACTTATTCATCAACACAAGCTTGTTATCTTCCTGATATGTAAACTCTATCTTTTTAGTTTTTGCACTATTCGTATCGGATATCTCCATTGATGAAAGAAAATGGCTATCAAAGATTTTACTATAATTAAACAGAACGGTGCCTCCTTTAAAAATAATCTTAGACAAATGGTTGAAATGAGGACTAGGTAGTTCATCATAATAATGTATAGCATAACCTTCCGGGTTAGACTTGATCTCCTCACTAAAAAAATCACTTATATAATATGGATACGGAGGCCAATCTATAGGAATTTGAGCTTTATGATCATCCCTGATAATATAATCCATAGATTGCCAATATTTAGTTTTTATTCCCCATAAATTCTGATACTCAATCAGAATTGAATCTTTCTTGTCTGCGGATATAATTGCATTCAAATGCCAACCTACTACTATCGGATCACCATTTATTTGTTGCGAATCAGTATTCCCTTCATCTCCTATAACAGTTTTGCCATAATTATAAGTTATACCATTTTCGTCTGTGATTACAACCTGATTGAAAAGTCCATGTCCATTAACTCTTTTAACCTCTACTTTGACAGGTTCATAAAGTATCGTATATGCTTTCTTTATCCCGGCACTATCGTGGAGTATAAACTTACCCGACTTTCCGGAAGGTAGATGATAAGAAAACAAATCATACTCTGTATCCTTAAAGACTGAAGCCGGACCGGAGTAATTAGGTAAATAGGGTAATATATTAGGAGAAATAGCATAAGAAGTATACAATTCTTTATTATATGCTGTTCCGCCATATAGTGTAGCCAAATCCGGCAGATAATTAGGATCATTCACTCTATTATCAAAAGGAGCAGTCGCACTTCCATAAAAACAATCATCCGGATATCCTTTCACCTTTCTACTTACCATACAATCCACATTCATTATCCAGCGCAACCCCATTGTCCCAATCTGCTCATCAGCTCTTAATCCTGACGCATGAAATTTGGCTGTAATAGGTAATGTCAGATTTGGTGTTTCTATTTCATAAATAGGAATTGAAATGTCTACAAGTCCGCTGGACAAATCCACTGGATAATCTCCATACATGTTCATCAACCATGTCTGTGGCAGAGCCAGTTCCTTCTTATAACTCGGAATTTCTATAGATGAGAATGCCATACGCATACGCAAGCTATCACTTTGTTGTTTCTGTGTCTGTCCATGTACAGAATAACACACCAAGAAACAAAACAGAGAAAAAATAATTGTGTTCTTCATATATGCTATGTTTAAGGTTCACAGATTCATTTCTGAAACACCTCCTTCAGGTATTCAATATTCGTCCCATAATTCTTTCTAACATTGTGCACATCATCTTTATCCCGTGAGCGTTCCACTACCAGCCAGCCACTCCACCCCATCTTGTCAAGTGTCTTTTTAACCTTATTCATATCCAGCCTCTCATTAAAACGAAGAGTCACCCCATCCGTATCCGTACAATGAATCTGGCAGATTCTCTTTTTCCCCAGAATCTTGAGCTCTTTACACAAATCACGCCCGTTCTCCAATGCATTCTGAAACTTAAAATAGATTTTAATACCGAAGGAATCTATTTCTTTCAACAATTTGACATCTCTTTTGGCATCCAATTGGGTTTCAATTCCAATAACTAAACCTTCGGCAGCAGCCATATCTCCAACTTTCTTCAGCCGCTTTACAACTTCCGCCCGAAGCGCCGGCTCTCCTTCCCATCCCGCCTTAATTCCTCCCAAAGGCAGGAAAGCAACTTTAGCATCCATTACTTTCATAGCATTCAGACATTCCCTAACCAACTCCTCATAATTGGCACGCTCCAAAAAAGACTGACCATAAAAACCGGACATGGCAATGGAAGGAACTTCCAGTTGAAATTCCCGAGCCGTCTCCCGAAATAGTTGCTGAAAATGGGGATCACGCAATTTATTATCAAATGTTTCTCTTTTACCAAGAGATCCCATGTCCAGTTCCACACCATCACCATTCAATTCATGCACCAACTTAAATGAACCAATCTTCTGACGCTTTAAAATCATCCAGTCACAGACAGCTATTTTATAGCGATGGAGAACTTGAACGGAATCCGCATTACATGCTATCTCTCTATTCTGAGCTTTCGCTGGAAACAAGATAAAAAGGAGTAAATAAATACTAACAACAACTTGTCTATTCATACCATTAATTAAATCTAAATTTCTTTCCCATTCATAGTCTTATTCAGTTTTCGCAGAAAAACAATACCGTTAGTTCCCAAGAAGAAAAAAGAATAGAAAAAGTCTAAGAATATTTTTCTGCGAAAGTTAAGTCAACCTTAAACTCTACAATAAGACGGAAGAATTCATATTCTGTAATCATCAATTCTTTTACTTAAAAACAACAGAGAACATTTTAATAATTTCTAATGCAAGATTTATTAAAAAAAACTTCATTAGCTGATTACAATTTAATTAATATCACGTCATTCAAAATAGAATTATAACCTAAAAAATGTTATTTTTTTAAAGTTAGTACTATGTATCAAAACAAAAAACATTTCTCAGAATGGTCAAACCTATACAGGCCATTATGTTCCGTTGCAGTTCTGTGTACAAGTCTGTTAGTTGTCCCTGATGTCGCCTTTGCAACTGGCATCCAGACGACATCTATCATAACACAGCAACAACAAATTGTAGTGAAAGGAAAAGTAGTGGACGCTTCCGGTGAGACAATCATTGGGGCCACCATACTACAAGTAGGGAGTCAAAGTAATGGTGCAATCACCGATATTGACGGTAATTTCACAATAAAGGTGCCCGCAGGCACAACACTTGAAATTTCCTACATTGGTTACATCACACAACGTGTGAAAGCTCAACCCAATCTCAATGTGACTTTGACAGAAGACACCAAAACTTTGGACGAAGTGATAGTAGTGGGTTACGGTACTGTGAAAAAAAGAGATTTGACTGGAGCTGTCTCATCTGTCAAGAGCGATATTGTAAAGTTGACTCCATCAGCCAACCCTATGGAGGCATTACAAGGTAGAGTAGCCGGTTTGGATATTACAAAGTCTTCCGGTCAGGCTGGCACGGGCGTTTCGCTGCAATTACGCGGTAACCGTTCTATCACAGCTTCAGGCAAACCATTGTTTATTATCGACGGAATGCCAGGCGATTATGAAACACTGAACCCAAACGATATTGAAAGTATTGAAGTATTGAAAGATGCTTCATCAACTGCTGTTTACGGTTCCTCCGGTTCCAATGGCGTTGTCATTATCACCACCAAAAAGGGGGAAGAAGGTAAACTAAGTGTCAACTTCAATACCTATCTGGGATTTAACGGATGGTCCACCTTACCTAAAATGAACAGCCCCCAACGATGGCTTGACACACGTATGGAAGCAAGGAAATGGGCAGGGACTATTGAAGATGATGGAACTGTTTATGATGAAATCTATCAAGATGCAGTCAATGCCGGTCATACGATTGATTGGGTAGATGCTATGATGCAGACTGGTTCCACCCAAAACTATTCTCTTTCTATTTCGGGAGGAACAAAAAAGACGCAGGCTTATTTCTCCCTGAACTATTCTAACGAGCAGGGTCAGTATACAAATGATGAATATAAACTTTATTCTTCAACAGCCCGGATCAATCAGGAAGTTACCAAATGGTTCACAGCAGGTATGCATATGCAAACTTCTTATACAACGCAAGAGAAAACATCCAGTGACCTATCTCAAGCAATGAGAGCTAACCCATTCGGTACTCTATATAAAGAGGATGGTTCATTAAATGAATATCCTGTGCTTGAAGATAATAGACAAGTAAACTTATTGCTTAACCAAAATCGTGATGTATATCGCAACAATGCAAATAAATTCAAAATCTATCTACAGCCTTACATCCGTATCACTCCACTAAAAGGACTTAGTCTGGAATCTCGCTTGAGTATGAACCTAAACTACAATACAACTAACAAGTTCATTGGTTATGGTTCCTATCAATTCTACGACCAGGCAGGAACTGGAGCTTTAAATGCCAGTAAAGAAGAAACCTCCCAATATACATCAGCTTCGGTAAGCAACAGCCGCGGTTGGGGATATTCATGGGAAAATATCCTGACTTACAATTTCAAAATTTCCAATGACCATGAATTTACGCTGACAGGTGTAACAACATATTCAGATAGCCAATCCGAGAGTTCTTCTTCAAATGCTGTCGGCATCCTCAGTAATACTTATTATTGGACAAACTTGGCTGCCGCAGTTGGAAATAAAACTGTCAGTTCAGAATATTCCATGGGGAAAAGTATGGGCTTTGTAGGACGCTTAAATTATTCATTCTTGGGTAAATACTTATTCTCCGCTTCTGTGCGCTACGATGGAAACTCCAAATTAGCTAAAGATGTCCGTTGGAGCACTTTTCCCGCTTTTTCTGCCGGTTGGAGAATATCCGAAGAATCCTTCATGAAAGATATAGAATGGATCAATAACCTGAAAATAAGAGCATCTTGGGGGAAATTAGGAAATCAGGATATCGGGAACTATCCATTTGTATCGTCCGTTTCATTGGGAATGGATT
>OHUK01000792.1_pt1 | contig 13468 bp, 8 predicted proteins | sample 1579201 | NCBI WGS metagenome assembly OHUK01 (sample SAMEA3879528, study PRJEB24766) | human gut metagenome | biome: human-associated habitat; feature: feces | place: USA | collected 1985/1987 | reverse complement strand
CTCGCAGTACGGCATACGCCACTACCGGAAGGTCTTGGAGACGGCGGCAAAATATCACATCATGGTCATCAACCACGAACCGGCCATGCCATCAGGTCTCTGCCGCACGTGGCCAAACCTGATGTCGGGTGAGGGCATGCGCGGACAGGAGTACAACGCGTGGAGCTCAGATGGGGGCAACCCGCCGTATCATGTTTGTGTATTACCGTTCACGCGCGGCCTTGCAGGAGCAATGGACTTCACTCCTGGCATTTTTGACTTTACAAATAAGGCACAGCCAGGCACTCGCCCGCAAACCACCGTCACGAAGCAACTTGCAGAGTACATACTGCTATATTCACCGTGGCAGATGGCTGCGGACAAGATAGAGAACTATGAAGGTCATCCCGCCTTCAGTTTCATAGAGACCGTGCCCACAAATTTCGAGAAGACGGTGGTGCTTGACGCGAAGATTGGCTCATTTCTGACTATCGCCCGAAAAGACCGATACAGCGACGATTGGTATGTGGGGAGTGCGACGGATGAAAACCCGCGTGACATCACAGTCAACTTCTCCTTCCTCGACAAAGACAACCAGTATGTCGCTGAGGTGTTTTCCGACGGGCCTGGAGCCGACTATCGTACAAATCCCTATCCGATAAGCTATGAAAGGATATTGGTGAAAAGCAACGACTCCCTTAAAATACATCTCGCACCAAGCGGTGGCGCAGTGATAAGAATTAAATATGCAAGATAACATAAGGAATATCGACGCACGCAATTGACTTTCATTGGATGAAAGCAAATACCAATCGATTATGACATGGCATGAGCTTAGTCTGAGAATTTATCCTGCACACTGTCCTATGACCATACATTGACAGGCATTGTACCCCAAATATGCAGCAGATATGAATTAACTCTATGTGCATCAAATAGAATGCCCGAGGAGAGAATCCTCGGGCATTCTATTCTTATTCTCCCAAAATATGGCGGCAGTTTTTTATATTCTCTCAACCTGTTTCACCCCCTTTACAGTGCGCAACCTCTTTATTAGAGACTCAAGGCGCGAGGTGTCTTCAAGCATAACCACCAGGTTGCCCCTAAACAAGCCATCGTTGCTGTCGATGCTTATAGAGCGCAATGTCAGTCGTTCGTCTTTGCTTATTATGCTTGTAAGGTTGTTTACGATGCCTATGTCGTCATTTCCAATAACTCTGAGTGTGATTGAATACTTCGACGAACCTTTGCCGCTCCATCGGGCTTTGACAATACGGTAGCCGAAACGCTTTCTCAACTCTGCCGCATTAGGACAGTCGGTTCGGTGTATCTTTATTCCTCCGTTGACTGTGACGAACCCGAAGACGTCGTCACCATAAATCGGTTGACAGCAACGGGCAAGTTGATAGTCGATGCCCTTAAGGTTTCTGTCTATAACCAAAACATCGTCATTGGGCACAGACATCTCATTGGCAGCATTGAAATTGAATTCCTCCGCACTTCGGGCAGGCTGGTCCCCTGCCCCACTCTTTTCCTTTGACTGAAGCTCAACGTACTTGTCGATTACCTCATTGGTGTCCAATTCGCCATCTGCAATCTGCCTATAGAAATCGCTAACCTCTTTGAAGCCCATCTTTTTGATAAGCCGGGCCATGGTTGACTCATCGAATTCAATCTTGCGGTTCTTGAATTTCCTCTCTATGACTTCTTTCGCATACTGCCCTTCCTTCACCTGCGTTTCTTTCAAGGCCAGCCTTACCTTAGCCTTGGCGCGCGATGTCTTCACGATGTTGAGCCATGCCTGCTTGGGTTTCTGGGTGCTTGAGGTCAGTATCTCAACCTGGTCGCCACTGTGCAGTTCTTCGCGCAAGGTTACAATCTTGTTGTTTATCTTGGCCCCTGTGCAGCTACTGCCTATCTTTGAATGTATGTGGTAGGCAAAATCCAATACTGTTGCGCCTTTTGGAAACTTAAACAAATCTCCTTTTGGGGTGAAAACGAATACCTCGTCCTCATACAAATCCATTTTAAACTGATCCATGACCTGCAGGTCATCGCTCGTTTCGAGGATGTTGCGTATGTTTGTAAGCCATTCATCGAGCCCGCTTTCACCTTTTATGCCCTTGTATCTCCAGTGTGCCGCCACTCCCCGCTCGGCTATCTCGTCCATCCTCTCGGTCCTTATTTGCACCTCAACCCATTTCTGTTCAGGCCCGAGCACCGTGATATGCAGGCTTTCATATCCATTTGACTTCGGCACAGACAACCAATCGCGTAAGCGCTTCGGATTCGGCTGATACATGTCAGTGACAATGGAATAAGCCTGCCAACACTGCATTTTCTCCTTGTCTTGCGGCGAATCGAGAATGATACGTATGGCAAACAAGTCGTATATGCCTTCAAAGGCACACTTCTGTTTCTTCATCTTTTGCCATATCGAATGAATGCTTTTTGTCCTGCCTTTCATGTGGAAGCGCAGTCCGGCATCCATAAGCCGTTTCTGTATCGGTTCGATGAACCTGCTGATATAGGCATCACGGGCCTGCTTGGTGGCATTCAGCTTGTCCTTTATCATGTAATAGGCATCGTGCTCCAAGTATTTCAACGACAGATCTTCAAGTTCGCTTTTCAGCTTATACAGGCCAAGCTTGTGGGCCAGCGGGGCGTAAAGATAGGCAGCCTCTTCAGACACCCTCATCTTGGCCTCTGTGTTCTCCGTGTCACGTATTTGCCTCATGAGGTTAACCCTGTCTGCTATCATGATTAGAATCACCCGCATGTCTTCGGCGAAAGACAGCAACAGGTTGCGGAAATTCTCACTCTCAATGACAGGATTCTTGGCATACAGGTCGGCTATCCTTTCCAGTCCGTGGAGTATGCGGGCCACGGAATCGCCGAACTGCTCACGCACTTCGTCTATTGAAACATAACCGTTAGACACGCTTGGGTGCAGCAGTATCGCCAGCACGGCATCTCTTTTGAGCCCAATCTCGTCGACAACAATCATGGCTGTTTGGAAACCGAACAATACCGGGTTAAGCCCAAACACATCACGCTTGATGAGATTCTGTTTTACAGAATCAGCAAGGTGGCCACGTATCTTCTTCTCGTCATCGGGAAGAAGTGACGGCCCAATCTTTTCCTTCAGCGTGGAGTATAATAGCAAAGATGCTGCTTTTTCCTGATGTGTAAACTCAAATCTATCGGCCATAATTACTCTCTGTGTGTTAATATATCATTGCAAAGGTACAACTTTTATCTCATTATTTCAATTTTTCGGCGGAAAGTTAGTATATTTGTGACGAAATTACTTTAAATTCAATATATATGTTATCACAAGACGACTTGAAACAGATTGCCTCCAAGGGCATTTCAGAAGAGCAAATCAAGAATCAGCTTGATGAGTTTAAAACAGGCTTCCCATTTTTGAGATTAGAAGCAGCTGCCGGCATCGGCCATGGAATCATGGCTTTGACCGACGACGAATGCAAACAGTATGAGGCTGCATGGGAGAATTACAAGGAACAAGGCAAGCAGATAGTGAAGTTTGTTCCTGCCTCTGGTGCCGCAAGCCGTATGTTCAAAGACTTGTTTGCTTTCCTTGACGCTGATTACGATGTTCCGACGACAGATTTTGAAAAGCATTTTTTCGACGGCTTGAAGCGGTTTGCTTTCTATGATGCGCTTGACAAGGCTTGCTTAAACAACGAAGGCAAGTCTGTCTGCGACTTGATAGCCGACGGCAACTATAAGGCGATTGTGGCCAACCTACTGGAGAGCAAGGGGCTGAACTATGGGCAGCTGCCTAAAGGATTGTTGCTTTTCCACAAATATGATGACGGTGTTCGCACTCCCATGGAAGAGCATCTGGTTGAGGGCGCCCTCTATGCTTCAAGCAAGGGTAAGTCTCGCATCCACTTTACAGTAAGCCACGAGCACCTGCATTTGTTCAAGTCGATGGTCGAGGCCAAGCTTGGATATTACAGTGAAAAATTCAACGTAGACTATGACATCTCGTTCTCTGAGCAAAAGCCCTCAACAGATACGATTGCCGCCAACCCAGACAACACCCCCTTCAGGACTGAAGACGGCAAGCTGTTGTTCCGCCCGGGAGGCCACGGCGCGCTCATCGAGAATCTTAACGAGATAGAGGCCGACATAGTATTCATAAAGAACATCGACAATGTAGTGCCCGACAGGCTCAAAGGCGACACAGTGCTATACAAGCAAGTGATTGCTGGCGTGCTCGTAACGATACAGGAAAAAGTGTTTGAATACCTCAACCTTCTTGAGACAGGAAATTACTCACACGAGCAGCTCGAGAGCATCATACGTTTCGTGCAGAACGACCTATGCTGCCGAAAGCAGGACATCAAGCACTTGGAGGATGCCGAACTGGTGATATACCTCAAAAACAAGCTGAACCGACCGATACGCGTTTGCGGTGTGGTCAAGAACGTGGGTGAACCCGGCGGAGGCCCGTTCCTTACATACAACCATGACGGCACTGTGAGCCTGCAGATACTTGAGAGCAGCCAGATAGACAAGTCTAACAAGGAGTATGTCGAGATGTTCACCAAAGGCACACACTTCAATCCCGTCGACTTGGTCTGCGCCGTAAAGGATTACAAGGGCAACGCGTTTGACCTGCCTAAATACGTAGACAAGACCACTGGCTTCATCAGCAGCAAGAGCAAGAACGGCAAAGAGCTCAAGGCCCTCGAACTGCCCGGCTTGTGGAACGGGGCCATGAGTGACTGGAACACCGTTTTCGTAGAAGTTCCGCTGACAACGTTCAATCCTGTGAAGACTGTCAACGACCTGCTCCGCGAGCAACACCAGTAACAACCAACCTGAAAAAAGCGAAGTGGCAAGCCCGACAACCGGCTTGCCACTTCGCTTTGCCATTCTTAAAACTGGAAATAGATGAACGGTTGGATGGTGCTGCTCTTTATCTGGATAACTATATAGATGACAGCTGTTATAAGCAATGCGTCGACAACTATATTGCCCCGCTTCAGGCAATATATCATGCGCTCCTGCCACGAGTCTGGAATGAAGTGGGTCAGATAGCCCAAGGCGATCAGCATGAACACATATTTGTAGTTGACGACAACCTGCCAGAACAGTTCGGGGTGGAAGTCGGTGAATATTTGCTTCAGCATTACACCACTTGCCTCGAACGTTCCGTTTCTGAAAAATATCCACGTGAAGCATACGAAATGGAAAGTGATTATGCACGCCAATGCCTTGCGCAAGCCGTGTGAACGGTAATTCCTGTCGTGGTGAAGCACATCGGTGCGGAAATACTTATGAGCAGCCAGCGCCAAACCGTGCATGCCGCCCCAGGCCACGAAATTTAGGCTTGCGCCATGCCACAATCCGCCAAGAAGCATGGTAACCACCAGGTTTACATACGTGCGCAGCTTTCCCTTGCGGTTGCCTCCCATCGATATGTATATATAGTCGCGTATCCACGTAGAGAGCGAAATATGCCAGCGCCTCCAAAACTCCGATATGCTGCTGCTGACGTATGGTGCGTTGAAGTTCATTGGAAAATGGAATCCCAGAAGCAGCGCCAAACCAATGGCCATGTCGCTGTATCCGCTGAAGTCGCAATATATCTGCAGGGCATAGCCATACAACCCGAGCAGATTCTCTATCCCGCTGTACAATCCGGGATTGTCGAATATACGGTCAACAAAGTTGAGGCTGATGTAATCGCTTATCACTGCTTTCTTGAAGAGGCCTATGGAAATAAGGAACACGCCCTTGGCAAACATGTCGCTTGTAACGACCAACGGATGCCGTATCTGAGGGGCGAAGTCGCGCGCCCTGACTATGGGGCCGGCAACGAGTTGGGGGAAAAACGACACAAAGAACGCATAGTCAAGCAACGAGGGCAGAGGTTTGAGCTGTCCGCGATACACATCTATCGTATAGCTGAGGCTTTGAAACGTGAAGAAGCTTATGCCAACGGGCAGGAAGATGTCCCACGGCTGAAAGTTGAAGTCAACCATGCGGGCAATGAGACCTGCAAAGAAATTGGTGTACTTGAAATAGCCCAGCATGCCCAATCCGATGCAAAGGCTCAGCGCAACCAGCACCTTTGGCAACAGCCTGCGCTCGGGGTGGCGCTGCCTGTAGTTCCATATTCCGGCTGCAATGAAATAATCGCTCACGGTGACAATGGCCAGAAGCACAAAGTAAACACCGCTGCTCTTATAATAGAAGTAGTATGAAAAGGCCGTGACAAACAGCAATCGCAGAACTCGCTGCCTCTGCAGGAGCATGTAGACGAACGAAAAGCCCAGGAAGAGAAACAGGAAAAGGCCGCTGCTGAATATCAGAGGCTCGTCTGGATTGTATGCCAACAAATGTAAAATACTGTCAAGCATTGTTCTATTTAATGTTGTTTCGACGTTTATAGTTTTCAAATCCGGCCATGAATGATTCAAAGATGTAGTTGGCCACATGCTTCCCACCGGCAAAGCTCAGGTGGGTGTAGTCTTTGTTGGCCCATCCTTTGTCCACCATGGCTTTCATGCTCTCGCGCCCTCCCATGGCCTCGAACAGGTTGAAATAAGCCACACGGCACTCCGAGGCCATCAGCTGTTGGTAAGCGGCGAGCGACTCAACCCCGTTCATGGTACGTATGCCGGCAGCCGTGCGCTGGTCACGGTCGGGCACGCTCACTATGAGTATCGATGCCTCTGGGAATGCCTTGCGCAGGTTGTCGACAGCCTTCTGCATACGCTTTGTGTATGCCTTGTAATTGGCAATCTGGCTTTTTTCATTCAGCACGTTGAGTCCGAAATGCAGCACGATAAGGTCGTATGGGCGAAGCCTGGCAAAATCTCGCAATGTTTGCTGCGGTATGCTTGCCAGCGTATATCCTGCCGACCCCCTCATGCTGAAATTGTCGAGCACCACCCCTCCGGCCGATTCGAGCGCCATGCCGTAGACATAGGTGTCGCGGCCAACGCCGGTGAAGCTGTATGATATGCTGTTGGTGGTGTCGGCCATGGTAAGCATCTGTACCGACGGCGACGACTTCACGTTGTACGTGTGCCGCCTGCCGTTGCCCGTCTGTGCCGTCACTGTAAGCGTCGTGTCGGTACGCAAGAAGAGGCGGGCCACTTGCCACGAAGCCGAGTGCGGCTTGTATGTCGTGCCTTTAGTTGTGACAAAAGCCCCTTCAGACGGTATGAAGTATCGCTGGTTTATGCCCTCCACCTTGTGTGAGTATGGTTTCTTTACCACCTCATACTCTGCAAAGCCTCCGAAATTTTGTGTTATCGTGCGCCGAAAACCGTTTATTTTGCTTCCGCAGTCAACCCACCCAACTCCGTTTCCGCCAAACGCCTGTTGCAGTTTTTCGCGCAAGTCGCACGTAAGTATGTCGCCCTCGATGAACGAATCGCCAAAGTAGGCAATACGCACCGGGCGCCCAGCCGCCCCCGCACCGGCAAGCATGTGGTAAAAATGATCCATTCCACCGGCCTCGCCTGCAGAATAGTCGGCAATCATGGTAACACCATCAGGGTGCACCTCCTCTACCCTTGCTGCCGTACTGTCACTGTCGGCAACGGCAACGGGCGCAGGTGGAGCTGGTGGCGCAACTACTTCGGCTGTGGCGCCGTCGGTTCCATAAGGTTCGGGCAGCACGTCGCTCAGTATGTTGACGTGGCGCAATTCAATGTCATTGACATATAATGTGGGCAACATGTGCATGGCCAGCAGTATTGCCACAACAAGGCCGGTCAGCACAAATGCCCGGGAGCATTGGTTCATGATTTGATGTTTATGAGGAAACCGTCCAAGACTTCTATGCCCTTGTTGGTACAGATGCCGCGCAGAGAGATAAATATAAGGTTGTAGAATATTTCTTCCATAGAGTACATGTTATAGAGTTGCGACATCATTATATATCGTTCTTGCGCGCTTAGTATATATATAATAAGGTCGTAATTGACGTCTTCACGAAAATATCCCTCACCAATGCCCCGGTGGAGGAATTCGCGGAATTGCTTTTGCGACTTTTTCTTGTCTTCCTCGAAATACCTCATTATCCTGGGATATTTCATCAGGTCGGAATAGAATACAGGGTTGGTAAACTTGAATTGCTCTATTGTGAGCCTGAAAGAGTGAAGTACGATATCCATAACGTTGTCGGCCCCTTCGGCAAATTCGCGCAGTGCTTCCTGCTGGGCACTTTTGCGCTTCTTGACGCCTTCAAACAGCAAGTCTTCCTTGTTCTCGCATATCTCGTAGATGGTGCGCTTCGAAATCGACAGCGAATTAGCAATGTCATCCATCTTCACCGCCTTGATTCCTTTCTCTGCAAACAGGGCCATCGCAGCAGACAGTATTTTCTCCTTGAGCGATTCTTTATATGTTGTTATATTTTTATTTTCAACCATAATCGATAATTTAATTTGCAAAGTTACTAAAATAATAAAAAAAGCCGATAGTTTTCAATTAGTTTTTCTTACCTTTGCATAGAAGTTAATATGCATCAAGCACCATTCTGCATGCTCACCGGGCCAGCCCGGATGGGAATCGCGGCCGAGCGTTTTCTTTACAGAAACGGGGGCGCGGCATGCCGGGCAAGGGCCCAGTGGCCCATACGGCCCATACGGGCATGCCGGACAGGCCGTTTGGACATCCCGTACAGGGCGTTTCGGGGCGGCAAATGGCGCATGTTGCAACATGTTGAACCATAGTTTGTTACATACAAATGGCAGGACAGGTAATTTTAACGTACGAAACGGGGCTGCTCAGCCAGCCATGCAACAACATAAAAACGAATTAAGGAGTAACTATCATGGTGAAAATTTCAAAGGAGGCCGCATTGCAGTATCATGCCAATGGCAGGCCGGGAAAAATCGAGGTCAAACCCACAAAACCCTATCGGACGCAGACAGACTTGAGCTTGGCGTATTCTCCGGGCGTGGCATATCCGTGCCTGGAAATACAGCAGAACAATGAAGATGCCTACAAATATACCGACAAGGGCAACCTTGTGGCCGTGATAAGCAACGGCACCGCCGTGTTGGGCCTCGGCGACATAGGGGCCATAAGCGGAAAGCCTGTGATGGAGGGCAAGGGCCTGCTGTTCAAGATATATGGCGGCATCGACGTGTTCGACATAGAGGTGGCCGAGAAAGACCCGGAGAAATTCTGCGAGGCCGTAGAGCGCATAGCGCCCACTTTCGGAGGCATCAACCTTGAAGACATCAAGGCACCCGAATGCTTTTACATTGAGGAACGGCTGAAGAAGAGCCTTGACATACCTGTGATGCACGACGACCAGCACGGCACGGCCATAATATCTGCCGCAGGCCTGAGGAATGCCCTTGAAGTGAACGGCAAAGACATCAAGGACGTCAAGATTGTGGTCAACGGAGCCGGCGCGGCTGCCATATCGTGCACCAAGCTGTACATGGCGCTCGGCGCACGCCGCGAAAACATAGTGATGCTCGACTCAAAGGGAGTGATAACCAGCGACAGGGCTAACCTCACAGAGCAGAAAAAGATGTTTGCCACAGACCGGCGCGACATCCACACTCTCGAAGAAGCCATCAAGGGAGCCGACGTTTTTGTCGGGCTGTCGAAAGGCAACGTGCTCACGCAAGACATGATAAGGTCGATGGCCGACCAGCCCATCGTGTTCGCGCTGGCCAACCCTGTGCCGGAGATTAGCTACGAAGAGGCCATGGAGAGCAGGCCCGACGTGCTCATGGCCACGGGCCGCTCTGACTATCCAAACCAGATAAACAATGTGATTGGGTTCCCTTACATATTCCGCGGAGCGCTCGACGTGCATGCATCGGCCATCAACGAGGAAATGAAGATGGCCGCCGTCAACGCCATTGCCGACCTGGCCAAGCAGCCGGTGCCCGACGTGGTGAACGACGTTTATCACGTCAACAACCTCACTTTCGGCCCGTCGTACTTCATACCGAAGCCCGTCGACCCGAGGCTCATCACCGAAGTGTCGGCGGCTGTGGCAAAGGCCGCCATGGACAGCGGAGTGGCTCGCACGTCGATAACCGACTGGGCTGCCTACAAGAACCAGCTCAGGGAGATGCTCGGACAGGAGACAAAGCTCACGCAAAAGCTCTATGACACCGCGCGCAACAACCCTCAGAGGGTGGTTTTTGCCGAGGGCATTCACCCCACCATGCTAAAGGCTGCGGTGCAGGCCAAGGCCGAAGGCATATGCCAGCCCATAATCCTGGGCAACGATGAGCGCATTGCCAAATTGGCAAAGGAACTCGACCTGAACCTCGACGGCATAGAAATTGTCAACCTAAGGCACGACAACCAGGCCGAACGGCGCGAGCGCTACGCAAGGATTCTGGCCGAGAAACGCCAGCGCCAGGGCTATACTATCGAAGAAGCCAACGACAAGATGTTTGAACGCAACTATTTCGGCATGATGATGGTGGAGACCGGCGAGGCCGATGCGTTCATCACAGGCCTCTATACAAAATACTCGAACACCATAAAGGTGGCCAAGGAGGTCATAGGCATACGCAAGGAGTACAAGCACTTTGGCACGATGCATATCCTGAACTCCAAGAAGGGCACGTTCTACATTGCCGACACGCTCATCAACCGCCACCCCGACAAGGAGGTGCTCGTCGACATAGCAAAGCTCAGCGCCATGACAGTGAGGTTCTTCAACGACACACCCGTGATGGCAATGTTGAGCTACAGCAACTTCGGAACCGACGAGGCCGGAAGCCCGCTGCAGGTTCACCAGGCTGTTGAAGAGCTGCACAGGCAATGCCCCGACCTCGCTGTCGACGGCGAGATGCAAGTAAACTTTGCCCTCAACAAAGACTTGCGCGACAGCAAGTACCCCTTCTCGCGGCTCAAGGGCCTCGACGTCAACACGCTCGTGTTCCCCAATCTGAGCAGCGCCAACAGTGCCTACAAACTGCTGCAGACGCTCGACCCTGACACAGAAATAATAGGCCCGATACAGATGGGGCTCAACAAGCCTATACATTTCACCGATTTCGAATGCAGCGTACGCGACATTGTAAACATCACAGCCGTGGCAGTGATAGACGCGTATGTAGACAAGCTGAAAAACAAATGCTGCATGGACTGATGCCGGCATAGCCACATCGCAGCCAAATAAATCCAGCCGCTCACTAAGACTGACACTCCGTCGGGCTGTAGTGAGCGGCTTATTTATGTTGTCAATCGTGCAAAAGAACTGTGGGCACGATTGTTGTTTACGCACACATTTTACAGTACAATTTTGTCATTTTTCCTCAAATTAATCATAAATTAATGGCAAAAAGATAATATTTTCGCAAATATTTTGATAAAACGCTTGCAATTTCAAGAAAATGCTTTATCTTTGCAAGCGATTTTCGGATACACAAACACAATTAGAACAACCAACTAATAAAACAGAAGATTATGAATGCAGCACAAGTCGTAGAGAATCTTAAATGCAGATTCCCCAATGAGCCTGAATACATCCAGGCCGTAAGCCAGGTACTCCCGACCATAGAAGAGGAGTACAACAAACACCCTGAATTTGAGAAAGCCAACCTCATCGAACGACTTTGCATTCCTGACAGAGTTATCGAGTTCCGCGTTACATGGGTTGACGACAAAGGCCAAGTGCAGACCAACATGGGCTACCGCATCCAGCACAACAACGTGATAGGCCCTTACAAAGGCGGCATTCGCTTCCACAAGTCAGTAAACCTGGGCATATTGAAATTCCTTGCCTTCGAGCAGACTTTCAAGAACTCGCTTACAACATTGCCAATGGGAGGCGCAAAGGGCGGCTCCGACTTCTCTCCGCGTGGCAAGAGCGATGCAGAGGTGATGAGGTTCTGCCAGGCATTCATGAACGAATTGTACAGGCACATAGGCCCGGACATCGACGTGCCGGCCGGCGACATAGGCGTTGGCGGACGCGAAATAGGCTATCTCTTCGGGCAATACAAAAAGCTTACCCACGAGTGGAGCGGTGTGCTGACAGGCAAGGGCCGCGAGTTTGGCGGTTCGCTCATCCGCCCGGAGGCAACAGGCTACGGCACTGTTTATTTCTTGCTGTCAATGCTCAGCACCAGAAACATCGAGCTGGCCGGCAAGAGCGTGCTCATCTCCGGGTCGGGCAACGTTGCACAGTATGCTGCAGAAAAGTGCATACAGCTCGGCGCCAAGGTTCTCACCCTGTCAGACTCTGACGGCTATATCTACGACCCGGATGGAATAGACCGCGAAAAGCTTGACTATGTCATGGAGCTCAAGAATATAGAGCGCGGGCGTATCAAGGAATATGCCGATGAATATCCCAACGCCGTTTATCACGCCGGCGAAAGGCCTTGGGGCGAAAAGGCAGACATTGCGCTGCCATGCGCCACACAGAACGAAATCAACGGCGACGAGGCTCAGACGCTTGTGGCAAACGGTGTAATAGCTGTTGCCGAGGGCGCCAACATGCCTTCGACTCCCGAAGCCATCGAGGCATTCCAGAGTGCCAAGATTCTCTATGCACCGGGCAAGGCTTCAAACGCCGGCGGCGTGTCGGTGTCGGGCCTCGAGATGAGCCAGAACTCGGAAAGGCTCAGCTGGACAGCCGAAGACGTTGACAACCGACTGAAAGTCATAATGAAGGACATTCACGACAACTGCGTGAAATACGGAACCGAAAGCGATGGCTACATCAACTACGAGAAGGGAGCAAACGTTGCCGGATTCATGAAGGTGGCCAAGGCCATGATGGCACAGGGCATCGTATGATGAGACCACTACAAGACAACACAAAAGCTTGACATTTCCAAGAAACGGGGGCGCACCTGCAAGGGGGGCGCCCCCATTGTTTTTTCACGGCCCACGATGCCTGCCCCCAGGGGACACCGGCACCATCACCGCCCAAGCCAGCCTGGCGGCGGCCGCAACCGAATAATGCGTCGTAAGCCAGCAAAATTGGTTGCTGTTGCCCAAAAGCCTGCGATAAATGCTCACAGAAGCCCCTCCCATTTGGCCATCTCGGAAAATTATATTAATTTTGCGCTAAATTTACAGACAGTGTTGTTTTTACAGTAAAATAATAAGGCAAAGAGATTATGATCACAGTCACAAACTTGGCTATTCAATTTGGGAAGAAAGTACTTTACAAGGATGTGAACATCAAGTTCACCAATGGAAACATATATGGCGTCATCGGTGCGAATGGCGCGGGCAAGTCGACATTGCTGCGGGCCATCAGCGGCGAACTCGAACCCAACAAAGGCTCGGTGGAACTCGGGCCGGGCGAGCGCATGTCGGTATTGGAGCAGGACCACTTCAAATACGACGGCTACAGCGTGCGCGACACCGTCCTCATGGGCCATGCGCCTCTGTGGGAGAACATGAAGGAGCGCGAAGCTCTCTATATGAAGCCTGACTTCAGCGAGGAGGGATGGGCACGCCGCCGCCCGCGCAAGAAATGACAGCCGCATGCCGCGCG
>OHUK01000791.1_pt1 | contig 13479 bp, 6 predicted proteins | sample 1579201 | NCBI WGS metagenome assembly OHUK01 (sample SAMEA3879528, study PRJEB24766) | human gut metagenome | biome: human-associated habitat; feature: feces | place: USA | collected 1985/1987 | reverse complement strand
GAAGAAAGTAAGAAAGCAGGGAGGTCTTTGTACCGGTATCACGCAAAATGTAGTCGATCTGTTGCAGAATTACACAGCAACCACAATGCTTGCAAACTCTGAGTTTGTGGCACTTTTAAAGCAGGCGAATACAGACAGTTCCAAGATGGCGGAGGTTATCGGAGTATCAGAGGCACAGCTTAGATTTGTAACCAATACTGCATCTGGAATGGGACTTATCAAGTGTGGTTCTGTGGTGATTCCGTTTGATAATCAGATAAGTAAGGATACGGATTTGTATAAGCTGTACAATACCAACATTCATGAGAAGATTGCGGAACAGAAGAAACGTGAAATGCAGAATAAAATAGTTGTCGATTGAGGGCGAAACTGATTGACTATGTTGTACAGGGAAGGTACAATTTATTTGAGGTCGCAATTTGCGACCTCAAATAAAAAACATAGGAGATGTTGATTTGTCTGATAATATAAATGTACCTGTAATGGTTGATAGCACAGAAGAAAGAATTGAGAATCTGATTCATTATGTACGTGGACAGCAGGTTATGATAGATAGCGACTTGGCACTACTTTATAATGTTGAAACAAAAAGATTGAATGAAAGCGTTAAAAGAAATGCGAAACGTTTTCCAGAAAGTTTTTGTTTCCAACTGACCGAGGATGAATATGCTGATTTGAGGTCGCAAATTGCGACCTCAAACACAGAAAATACATCTTCAAAAGGTGGACGTAGGTATTTGCCATATGTCTTTACAGAACAGGGAATAGCAATGCTATCAGCAGTATTAAGAAGTGACGAAGCTATTCAGGTAAGTGTAAATATTATGAATGCTTTCGTAAAAATGTGACGATTTTTGGCTGAAAATGCTTTGATGTTTGATAAGCTAAATAGCTTAGAACTAAAGCAATTAGAGTATCAAAAGGAGTCTAATGAGAAATTTGATCAGATTTTTGCTTATATTTCGGAACACGAAGAGGTAGGTCAGAAGATATTTTTTGATGGACAGATATATGATGCATTCAGTCTTCTGGTAAGTCTTGTGGGAAAAGCAGAAAAATCAATAGTTTTAATAGACAATTATATAGACGTTGGGACATTGAATATTCTTGCTAAAAAGAAAGATGGTGTAGATGTAATAATTTATACTGTTCGCAGAACACGTTTGGCAAGTCAAGATATTGCAAATTTTAACAGTCAGTATCCAACATTAACTGTGAATTATACGGGAGTTTTTCACGACAGATTTTTTATTATAGATGAAGAAACAGCATATCATATTGGGGCATCGATTAAAGATGCAGGAAAAAAGTGTTTTGGAATAAGCCGGATAGAAGATGTTGGAATTATTTCAGATATACTTCAACGTTTAGAAATTGAAACAGAAGAAGCAAACAATTAAATAACGATGCTGACGGTAGCCATTATAGAGGTGCAAATCTCTGTGATGGCTATTTTTTTACCCATTTTTGGGTAATGGATGTAGAAAGAAGGTGAGAACAATGAAGATAAAGAAAGTGGATGACAAACCAATGGTCATTCACACCAAGGAGAAAGCCAAGATTCATGCCCACGAGCCAAAGGGTGCCAAGATTAAAGGCAGCAACATCTATACAGTAGAGAGAGGTCCGAAAGTGCATGATGCTAAAGCCAATGAAATGGATAAAAAAGCATCTGCAAAATTAATGCTTCAGAAAAGTGCTGGTGGAAAGCGTACTTATAGAAAGAGTACCATTCATCAATCGGAGGCTAAGGATAAAGGTCTTTCTAGGTTTAAGCGTAACATCAGAGAGTCAGGAACTTCCATCAAGACCAAGAACACCAATCTTCACATTGCAGGAAGAACAGGTGTACTTGCAGCCGGGGCAGTAACGGAGCAGGTGGAAGGCGGGTATGAGGTATCGCAGGCAGCATATCTTGCATATGAAGCAAGCCAACCTGTTACCGGAACTGCTTCCAAGGGGGCAGCACTTTTCAGGAAAAAGGCGGCAGCCGAGGCAAAGAAGCGTATCAAGAAGGTAGATGCAGGAAAGAAGCTGGCAAAAAAGACAGCAAAGAAAGCTGCCAAAGATACAGCCAAGACGGTAGCTAAAGAGACGGCAAAAGAAACAGCCAAGACAACTGCCAAGGTTGCAACAAAAACTGCGACAAAGGCAGCTGCTACAGCGGCAGGAACAGCGGTTGCACCGGGAGTTGGTACTGCAATCGGCATGGCAGCCGGATATGCTGCAGGTGTGTCCATAGAGGTCAAGGATGAAAAGATGACCAACCGGAGCAGGAAGATAAAATTCTTTCTGGATAAGATGAAAGCACAGGAGAATCAGACAGACAGCGTGGCAAAACTGGTAAAGGATCTGATTGTGCGAAAAGCGATTACCTGGGTAAAGGCAGCTGCACCGATTATCGGATTGGTGCTTTTATTACTTGTTCTTGTAGTTGCCATGATTGCGGTTCCGGTTATAGCGGTGATAGCAATCCTTTACAATTCTCCATTTGCTTTATTTCTGCCACCACTTGAATCAGGAGATACCGTGCAGACAGTAACGAGTGCTTATGTGCAGGAGTTTAACCGGGATGTGAATACGAAAGTGAATGAGCATACCGGATATGACCTTGGAGAGCTTGTATATGTGGATTATGAAGGTATGGAAGAAAACCCAAGCAATTACTATGACATCATGGCAGTCTATATGGTCAAGCATGGTATCGGAGATACTGCAACAGTCATGAATGACATTTCAAAAGGCTGGCTGCAGGCAGTAGTAAATGATATGTGTTCATACACCACAAGCACAGGAACAAAGGATGTGGAAGAAACAGATGCAGACGGTAATGTAACTACTGTCACGAAGTCGGTTCTGTATGTGAATGTCACACTGAAATCGTACAGAGATATGATTTCGGTCTATGGATTTAATTCTGATCAGGTGGAAATGCTTGAGCAGATCATGAGTCCGGAGTTTATGGGACAGCTTGGATATGCCGGAAGCGGAAGTGGCGGCGGAGGCGGAAGTCCGGGAGTAAGCTCCATGACTGAGGATGAAATCAATGCCATCCTTAGTGGAATTACAGACAGCAGGCAGAAAACAGTCTGCTCTTATGCACTTCACAGAGTTGGCTTCCCTTATAGTCAGGATTTAAGAGACAGCGGTAACTATTATGACTGCAGCTCCTTAGCCTATTATTCATGGAAAGATGCAGGTGTGGATATTAGTTACGGCGGTGCAACCACAGCGGCAGCGGAGGCACAGGGACTGGATGAAGCCGGAAAGACTGTCTCCTTTGATGAGTTACAGCCGGGAGACCTTATCTTCTACAGTTTTACAAGCAACGGAAGATATAAGAACATCAGCCATGTGGCAGTATATGTCGGAAATGGCAAGGTGGTAGAGGCACTTAATGAAAGTCTTGGTGTGGTCTACAGAGATGTGGCAAGCACAGGAAATATTGTTGTGATAGGAAGACCATAACAGGAAATTTGCAGAGAGGGCATAGTCCCTCTCTTAGACTGGAGGTAAGAATGGATTTAAAAGATATGATATTGGTAACAGAAAACGACAGGGGAACAGAGACAAATATGCTGATGGCTCTGGATGATTATAAGAGTTTTATAGCAGTTGATGACATGTCAGAGCTTGCAGAAAATTTGTTGCAGCTTGGAAGGACACTTGGTGAAGCAGATAACTTCACAGAGTATTACAGGGCAGCAAATGTAACTGTATCTGCGAGATTCTGTCTGGATGATATTCAGCTGGGACATTTTCTTCAGGGATTTTATAACGATTCCAAAGAATTTCGGTTTGATAAAGAAGCCAGTTCTTCTGAATGTGTTGCAAAGCTTAAGGAGATTGGAATGACCGATAAGGGCTGGGTTGATGATTTTAACCTGCATTATGAAAGTGTGGACAGATCATTTGAAAGGGGACAGACATTTCATAACTTCAATGACCATGATTACATGGTGCTTGAAGCATTATCACCAAGGAATCTTGTGGTGATGGATATGAAGTCAGGTTCCCTTACAATCGCCCTTGGTGCGACAGAGTATAAGCGTTATCCGAAGGATGGGAAGCCTACAAAGGACAATACCACAATCGGGGTATCGTGGGAGCATGGGATTTATCTTGGTTCCACACTCTCAACCACGAATTTCAAGGCATACAAGAGGGAGTATGGCACACCGGAAAAGATAGAGGATATCTATGATTACAGGGCAAAGCTAAAGCAGAAGTTCTATTTTTATCAGGATATGTCAAAGGATGATGATGTGCCAAAGAAGCTGCAGAATGACTTCCTTCACCAGATGTATGAGGATTTCGGAACGATTGAAGAAGACTGTTTTTACGACAGGCTGGAAGATGGAAAGTACGATGAGGGCTTTAAGGAAAGACAGGTAAAGGAAGAAAAGAGCCGGTGATGAGATTTTTACAGGAGGCGATATCATATGGAACAGGAATTTGATGTTGAGATAAAAGAAGTGCTTTCACGAGTACAGAAAGTAAAGGCAGAGTCGCTTGACGATGCCATCAATAAGGCAATGGATATGTATTATGCAGAGCAGATAGTCCTTGGAGCAGAGGACATGAAGGGAGTTGATTTTGCGCCTATCAGCGAAGGTCAGCTCCCTTCTTCATTAAAAGAAAACGGAGGAAGAGCAAGATGAAAAGTGATTCAACAACAGTAATTAAGAACATGGAGTTTTTGGTAAAGGAACTTCATAAGGAGTGGGACAGATCGGGTGTTACTAAGGCATCCGTTATTATTTCCCTTGAGGAAGTAGATGGTATCAATGATAAGTTAAAAGAGATTATCTGTCAGACACAGAAGTCGGTCGATGAGGATGAGCTGACCTTTAAACAGAGCATTGCAAAATCCAAGGAGTGCTATGTGCTTCTTCGTGTGGTGCGTAAGATTGCAAAGAAAAAGGATAAATGCGAAAAACAGGCAATCGATAATGAATTTGCAATCGAGCTGGATAAGGATGAGTTAAAGCTATTTAAAGGATTGTTTGCAGAGATGTTTAAGTAGAGGAGGACAAAGGTATGGGCGTTGATATGAAGGTCAAAGCGATATACGATTCTGAGATTGGTAACATCACCAGATCAGAAAAGAACTGGAAGGATGTGTTAAAGGTCGCAGGTCAGTTATACCGCTATGAATTTGACAATATCGTTATGGTAACAGCTCAGAGACCTCCGGAAAAAAGCACACTCATGGCAGATTATGATACCTGGAAAAAGGTGGGAAGATATGTAAAGCGTGGTGCGAAAGGCTGCGCCATCTTCCCGTCAAGGGCACTGAATCCACGCATGAGGTATATCTTTGATATCAGTGATACCGGAGGGAAGAATGTTAAGCTGACATGGGACCTTGAGGGAGAAAATCTTAAGGATTATGTGGATTTTCTTGTGTCAGAAGGTCAGATTGAGCAGTACGATAACAGCGACAGGGAGTCTCTAAAAAATATATTAAAACAGTTTACAGGAACAGATGTTTGGCTTATAATAAAAGAAGAGTTCGGAGACCGAATGACCGAGCTCATGCAGCTATCAGGTAGTGTGATAAAGGAAGAAAGTAAGAAACGCAATGGCTTACAGCAGGAAATGGACATGGAGCAGCTTGTATATGCAAGTGTCATGTATGCTGTAGGGACGAGATGCGGATTTGACTTATCTGTGCAAGAACAGGATTTCAGTCAGATCGTAAATATCAAAGACGAAGAGATCATTTACCGTCTTGGTTCCATTGTATGCGATGTCTCCTGTAGTGTTCTTAGAGAATTTAGTCGTAACTTAAAGGCAATCGAGAGCGAAAGGAGAATTGGATATGTTAGAAGAAATGACTTACAAGGAAGTGGACGGACTGCTTTATCCGCAGATAGAGATGCCGGACGAGACGGAGGATCTCACGAAGCTGGGCAAATACGGAAGGATGGCGATGAACTATCTCAAAGAGAACGAGCCGGCAAGATACAAGACGCTGATGAGATTCGGGAAGATGTACGAGAAGATGTCAGCGGTAGAGGAGGAAGCGAATCAGCTGTACGACCAGTTAGAGATGCAGTATCTGGCGAAGCACAAGCCACAGGATCCGTCATCGACAATGGAGATGTGGAAGATAAGAGAGCAGGCGAAGATGCAGGCAGAGGAAGTGGTACTCCATCAGATAGTGATGCGATTCCACTAGAATCAGATGATACAGAACTGAATAGGGAACTTGATGAAATCAATTCATTGGGTGTTAGTAAGGAAGCCGAATATACACAGGCTTCCTTTTTTTTCGACCAGAACGGGCAGGCAAGCATTGGCACCATTCATACTGAGGACGAAAACAATAATCAGTTTATGCGTCAGTTCGAGCAGGACAGAAAAGCTGCATTAGCAGGTAAATACAATTACCTGAATCCCAAAAAGTCTGCAACAGTACCAAGTGAGTATATCAAACAGGTGCTTATGGGAGGTACAGGTTTTATCGGTGGTAAGGGCAGGGTATGCAAGATTTTTGAAACAGAGATTGATGCAGGAACCAGAGCAAAGCGTATCAAAGCAGAATATGGTCAGGGAGGTGCAGGCTGGCCGGTTGACGGACTGGGACTGCACGGATATGACACATTTCATGGGAACGGACTGCGTTTTCAGTGGCGAGATGAGGATGGAGAGGTTGAAGGATATGTTTCATGGAAAGATATCGAAAAAGAGCTTGGTGTCCTTATTCTTACAGGGGAATACCAGCCTGAGACACCTCGTATTGATGAGCTTGCGATGGACGGACTCCGTGAGGATGATGAGGTCATTGATGCCGAATATCGGGAAGTGGAACCGGAAGAGGCAGAATCAGAGATTGATGATTATGCAATACCGGATGAGCCGGAGAGCTATGCTTCTAACAGAGATTATGTAAGTGCAAAAGGCATGACACCACAGGAAGCTGCCGATGAAGACCGCATGGTAACACAGGCAGAATATGGTGCCGAGATAGAAGCTGAAACATCTGAAAAAGATCCATCAGAGCTTAAGTATATTACACCGATTGATTATGCCAAGCGTATTGAGGAGCTTGATGAAGACCTGCGTGATGCGGCGGAGATTCTTGTAACAGATTGCAGCTGCTACACTCCGTTTAGGGCATTCCTTATGGATGTGGTGCAGTCTGATTTTGCATTTATGCCAAATAAACTTGACCTTATCAGGGATATTGCATTAGGGACAGATAATGCAGAAAGAAAGGCATATTCCAACAATAAGTATGGTCTTGTGGAGTACTCAATCAGAAGCGGATATGTGAAGATCAGCTATAAGAACAGGAATGGTGTGCGTAAAGAAGGTGCTCTCGATTGGCGTGAGTTATATGAAATCTTATCTTATATGGTAAAACAGCCATTTTACTGCGGAGAAGACCAGAAGAAGTATTATCAGGAGACAAAGCAGAAGGCTGACAGGGATAAGATGAATCCGGTCTATAAGAGATTCTTTGATATCGAGGATAGTGTAAAAGCCAATCGTCTTGAAACCAGGGAAAGAGCAATAGCGAATGGCTGGGAAACCAAGATTGATGAGAATGGACATGTGGTTTCAGATGATGCAGTATCAGTATCTGTGGATGATATTCAGGCTGATACAGAATCACAGGAAACTGTAGATTTTACACCAAAGCAGGAACCAGTACAGCAAGTAGAAAGTCTTGAAAATGAGAAGAATGTTGCCGGGCAGACGAAACACAATTTCCACTATAACCTCTGGGAAATGGAAAAAGGCGGTGCTAAGACCAGATACCAGTGGAATATGGATGCAATCCGCACTTTAAAGCAGATTGAATCAGAGAACAGGCTTGCCACACCTGAGGAACAGAAAACTCTGTCGAAGTTTGTCGGATGGGGCGGACTGTCACAGGCATTTGATGAGAATAACGCAGGCTGGAGCAAAGAATATGCAGAGCTGAAAGACCTTTTATCTGATGAGGAATACAGTGCTGCAAGGGCAACAGTAAATAACGCCTTTTATACTTCACCGGAGATTGCCATGTGCATAAATTCGGCACTTGTCCAGTTTGGTTTCAGAGGCGGCAATGTATTAGAGCCATCTATGGGTATCGGTAACTTCTTTGGAAGTATGCCGGCACCAATGCAGAGAAGCAAGCTGTATGGGGTGGAGATTGACAGCATTTCAGGAAGAATTGCAAAGCAGCTTTATCAGAATGCCAATATCAGTATCACAGGATTTGAGAATACCACATATCCGGATAACTTCTTTGATGTGGTTGTCGGAAATGTGCCATTTGGTGATTATAAGGTATTTGATCCAAAGTACAACAAGTATAACTTCCGTATCCACGATTATTTTCTGGCAAAAGCACTTGATCAGGTAAGACCGGGAGGCATGGTTGCAGTAATCACCACAAAGGGAACACTTGATAAGGCAAATCCTACTATCCGAAAGTATCTGGCTGAAAGAGCAGAGCTTGTGGGAGCAGTAAGACTTCCGAATACTGCATTTAAAGATAATGCAGGAACCGAAGTGACAGCAGATATCCTGTTTTTGCAGAAGAGGGAGAGAAAGATTGATATTGAACCTGACTGGGTACACCTTGGTGTAACTGAGAATGGCATTGCAGTCAACTCTTATTTTGCAGAGCATCCGGAGATGATGCTTGGATCTATGGAATATGACACAAGGATTTACGGACAGGACAGCAGATATACAGTCTGTGTGAATAATGATGAGAACTTCAATATGTATGAGACTCTCAATAAGGCTATCGGTAATATCAAAGCCCAGATGACAGATTTTGAGAGAGTGGCAGATGAGGCGGAGCAGACGGAGGAAGTTATCCCGGCTGATCCGGATGTGAGAAACTACACTTACACATTTTTTGAAGGAAAACTCTATTACAGGGAAAATTCCGAGATGGTAAAAAAAGAAGTATCACAGACTGCCGAGGAGCGAATCCGAAGCCTTGATGAAATCAGACAGATAACAAGAGAGCTGATTGATATCCAGATGGATGGCTGCAGCGAGGAGGAGCTTTCTGATAAGCAGAGACTTCTTAATGTAAAATATGATGCCTTCGTAAAGCAGTATGGAGCCATTACTTCAAAAGCAAACAGAATAGCATTCAGGGATGACAGCGATTATCCACTTCTTTGCAGTCTTGAGGAAGTAAACGAAGATGGGGAGGTGAAAAAAGCGGATATGTTTTATAAGCAGACGATTAAGGCAAAGACAGTCATAGACAGAGTGGAGACCGCTGTGGAAGCATTAAATGTATCCGTCAATGAATTTGGATATGTAAATCTTGCCTATATGCTTTCTATCTATGAGCCGGATATTACAAATGCAAAGGAAGAACTTGCAGAAAAGTCCGGACAGACAGTGGATGAGATAACGCTAAGTGATGATGCATTAGCAGAGATTAGAAGGGCAGTCCTTGTGGAAGAGCTGGACGGACTGGTTTTCCTAAATCCAGACCGCTACAACGAGAACAATCCCGACATCGGCTGGGAGACAGCAGACGAGTATCTTTCGGGAAATGTGAGAGACAAACTTCGTGTAGCAAAGGCTATGGCGGCTGATACAGACAATCCGCAGGCAGAAAGATTTGCAGGAAATGTGGCAGCACTTGAAAAGGTGCAGCCGGAATGGATTGAAGCCTCGGATATTGATGTAAAGATTGGTACGACATGGATTGAGTCGCTTGATTATGAGCAGTTTATCTATGAGCTTCTCAATACACCAAGAAGAGCAAGGGCAGTCAGAAGCCAGTTTTACAATACAGGCATTCAGGTACACTTAAATAAGATGAGCATGGAATGGTTCATCGAGAATAAGAGCATGGATAAGCATTCAGTGGCAGCTACTAAGACTTATGGTACAAGCCGCATGGATGCTTATTCTATTTTTGAGGATACGCTGAATCTTAAAACTGTAACAGTAAGGGACAGGATTGATGACGGTGATGGCAAATATCATTACGAAGTCAATAAGAACGAGACAATGCTTGCAAGGGAAAAGCAGAACATGATCAAGGAGAAGTTCAAGGAATGGCTGTTTGCAGAGCCGGAGCGAAGACAGAAATATGTGGAGTATTACAACGAGACATTCAATAACATCCGTCTGCGTGAGTATGACGGAAGTCACTTACAGTTTCCGGGAATGAATCCGGCGATTGAGTTAAAGCCACATCAGAAGAATGCGGTGGCAAGAATCCTTCTTGGAGGAAACACCCTGTTGGCACACTGCGTTGGTGCCGGAAAGTCCTTTGAGATGATGGCTGCCTGTATGGAGCAGAAGAGACTCGGACTTGCCAATAAGACGATCATGGTTGTTCCAAAGCCACTTATCGGTCAGACGGCATCAGAGTTTTTAAGGCTTTATCCGTCAGCAAATATCCTGGTTGCCACAGAGCGTGATTTTGAAAAGAGCCGCAGGAAGCAGTTCGTATCAAGGATTGCAACAGGTGACTATGACTGTATCATCATGTCGCACTCGCAGTTTGAAAAAATCCCGATCTCAGCAGAGAGAAAGGAAAGAATGCTCAATGAGCAGATTGATGAAATCAGCTATGCGATTGATGAGATGAAGGAGCGTAACGGGGAGCGTTGGACTGTAAAACAGATGGAAAGCCAGAAGAAAAAGCTGGAGGAGCAGCTGAAATCCTTATCAGATGAGAGCAGGAAGGATGACCTTATAACCTTTGAGGAACTTGGTGTGGACTCTATCATGGTTGACGAAGCGCACAATTTTAAGAACCTTGCGATTTTTTCCAAGATGAATAATGTGTCAGGTATCAGCAGCAGTGGAGCGAAGAAGTCAACGGATATGCAGCTTAAATGCCAGTATTTGTCTGAGATAAATGATGGCAGAGGCATTGTGTTTGCGACAGGTACGCCAATATCCAATACCATGTGTGAGATGTATGTCATGCAGCTTTACTTACAGAAAGCGGCACTTGAAGAGATGGGGATTTATCACTTTGATTCCTGGGCAGCGAACTTTGGTGAAGTGACAACAGCACTGGAGCTTACTGTAGAGGGAAGCGGTTTCCGTTTTAAAAGCAGATTCAATAAGTTTACGAATCTGCCGGAGCTTATGAATATCTTTCGTGAAGTAGCAGATGTGCAGACCGCAGACATGCTTGACCTTGATGTGCCGGCTCTTCGTGGCGGCAAGCCTATCATAGTGGAGTCAGAGCCTGACTGGTATGTAAAGCAGGTTATGGAAGACTTTGTTGTGAGGGCAGAGCGTATCAGAGGTGGTGGAGTTGATCCAAGTGTGGACAACTTCCTAAAGATTACTCATGAGGCAAGATTACTCGGAACAGATGCAAGGCTGATTGATAAGGACGCACCAAATAATCCAGATGGAAAGCTCAATAAGGTAGCGGAGAATGTATGGAAAGAATATGAGAAAGGAAATGCCAACGGTCATATAGGCTGCCAGCTTATTTTTTCGGATATCGGCACACCGGGACCGGATAAGGATTTTACCATCTACGATTATCTGAAGGAAACACTGATACAGTATGGTATTCCGGCAGAGGAGATAGCATTTATCCATGATGCAAAGACCGACGCACAGAGGGATGCACTATTTAAGGAAATGAGAACAGGTAAGAAAAAAGTGCTTATAGGTTCTACAGATAAATGTGGTACTGGCGTTAATGTTCAGACACATCTGGTTGCAATGCATCATGTGGACTGTCCTTGGAAGCCAAGCTCCATTGAACAGAGGGAAGGACGAGGCATCAGGCAGGGCAACGAAAATGAAGAGGTGGCAATCTATAGATATGTCACCAAAGGAACTTTTGATGCATACAACTGGTCGCTTGTTGAAAATAAGCAGCGATTCATCAGTCAGGTCATGACAAGCAAGGCTGTAAGCCGAAGCTGTGAGGATATCGATGAGGCAACACTTTCCTATGCAGAGATTAAAGCGGTTGCCACAGGCAATCCTTTAATCAAGGAAAAGATGGAGATTGACAATGATGTCCAGAGATTAAAGCTCTTAAAGGCATCCTATGACAATCAGAGATATGGATTGCAGGATAACTTTATGATTAAGTACCCGAAGCTTATTAAGACAGCAACAGAAAAGCTTGCCAATGTAAGAGAAGATGTAAAGGCAAGGGATAAAGAACTGATTGATAATCCGGAATTTTCCATTACCATAGGCAAAGCAACCTACACAGAGCGTGTGGATGGAGGAACGATGATGCTTGAAGCAATCAGCAAATGTAAGACCGGAGAGACAACTGTAATCGGCAAGTTCCATGGATTTGAGCTGCTTGTGGAAAAGAACTTCCTTGGTATCAATTATATGGTGCTTCGTGGAAAGACTGAGTACAAGGCAGAACTTTCCACAAGTCCGGTCGGCAGCATGGTAAAGCTGGAAAACCTGTTCAATGGACTCCATGAGAACATTGATTTCTTAGAAAAGAAGATTGAGCAGTACCAGAATGACCTTGAAGCATCAAAGGCAGAGTATGACAAGCCATTTGCATACAGCAAGGAACTGGAAGAAAAGCTGTCAAGGCAGTGTGAACTGAATGCCCAGCTTGACCTTGAGAACGCAAAGGCTGTGGATGCAGACCTGAGCGGACCGGAGGAAGAAAGAGAAGCTGATGACAGAATGGAATCTGCAGCAATTGTAGCAGAGGATAAAGGTGCTTATCAAGCGGACAGAGAGGGCAGAACACGATAGGAGAGTGAATAATATGAGCATAAGAAAAGTGGTCGCAGGACTACTGATTACAGCAGGGATTGCCATTATGGCAGTCCCTTTTTTCTGGCGGGCAACCGGAGAAAAACAGACAGAACAGCTCATAAGTGAATTTGAGCAGACATTGGAGGATGATTACGATGAAGAAACAGATGTGGAGGAAGAGCAAACCTCCATTAGTAAAGAGGATGAAGCCATTCTTAAAGAAGGCGGTGTTATCGGCATCATTGAGATACCGGGCTTAGATATCAGGTATCCGGTAATGGAAGGAACCACAAGTAAAGTGCTTAATGCCGGGATTGGTCATATAGAAGAGACTGCAGGAATCGGAGAAAGTGGCAACTGTGTGTTATGCGGTCACAATGGCAGCAGATATGGCACATTTTTTACACCACTAAATCAGATTTCCATAGGAGATGATGTGACAATTATCGACAAAAACGGACAGACTCATATCTATGAAGTAACAGACACAGAGGTGGTAAATCCTTATGACAACAGCATTAAGACACAGGGAGAGGAAAAGGAATTAACTCTTTTTACCTGTTCACAGAAGGGTACTATGCGTTTTGTGGTCAGATGCAGATATAAGGAGGCAGGTGTGGATGAATAAAAGATACCGGTTAGGTGAGATAGAAGAGGCAGTAGCAGAAATGGAAGAGCGAATTGACATCGAGGATGATATTGCTGAGATTGATGATGACTTTCAGATAGTCGTAAGCGGCTGGTCTGTGTATGTCGAAAGCCTGAATCTGACACTCAGACAGG
>OHUK01000781.1_pt1 | contig 13699 bp, 9 predicted proteins | sample 1579201 | NCBI WGS metagenome assembly OHUK01 (sample SAMEA3879528, study PRJEB24766) | human gut metagenome | biome: human-associated habitat; feature: feces | place: USA | collected 1985/1987 | reverse complement strand
AATAAAAAAAGCCCCGCCGCAGCGGCGGGGCTTTTTTTATTAGGAAATTTTTATGAATGCAACCTGTTTTAATACTATCTATGAATCTTATATGCAATATTTTTATTTTATGAAACCGACTTCTTTTGCAATTTTTTCATACGCGGCATCTTTGCGTTCATTGAAAATAACTTTATTTTCCTCAAACATGTTATTTCCCTTTGTGTCGATTGATACGATAAGAGGACCGAACTCCTTAACGCGGCAGTTCCAAAGTGTCTCAGGCATCCCCAAATCTCTCCACTCGGCTCTTACGATTTCCTCAACCTCTGTTGCTGCAACTACAGCATTTCCGGCAGGAAATACACAGTGAATGGCACCGAATTCTTTACATGCACGCTCTGTATTTTCTTTCATTCCGCCTTTTCCGATGATAACGCGTACACCTGTGAGCTTTACGAATTCATACTCAAATTTTTCCATACGCATGCTTGTTGTCGGACCAACCGATACCATTTGGAATTTATCGTTTTCAAGAGGTCTGATAATAGGACCCGCATGGAAAATCGCATTATTTCTTACATCTACCGGAAGTTCTCTTCCCTCTTCAACAAGTCTTCTGTGGGCAACGTCACGGCATGTTGTCATGCTTCCGTCAAGATAAATAATATCTCCGACTTTAATATCTTCCAAATCCTGTGCCGTAACCGGTGTTATAAGTACCTTTTTTCCGTCTCTGATTTCTACCATTATAAAGTCACCTCCGAATGTGTTGTAATTGTATAATTAAGGTCTTTATCAAAAATAATGTGTCCTCTTCTGTGGCTCCAGCATCCGACATTTACAGCCACACCGATTGCAGAAGGATGACGTGCCGTATTTTCAATGTTTACGCCCATTACCGAATATTTACCGCCCATGCCCTGTGGTCCTAAACCGATTGAATTAATACCATCTTCAAGAAGTCTCTCCATTTTTGCGGCTCTTTCATTTTCATTATGTGAACCGATAGGTCTCATGAGTGCCTTCTTTGAAAGAAGTGCCGCTGTCTCCACAGATGTTGCAACGCCGACGCCCACAAGAAGCGGAGGACATGCGTTAAGACCGTAGCTTGTCATTACATCAAGGACAAATTTTGTTACGCCCTCGTAGCCTTCGCCCGGCATAAGAACCATTGCTTTTCCTGGAAGCGTACATCCGCCGCCTGCCATATATGTATATATTTCGCATGAATCACTATCTGGTACAATATCCCAGAATACTGTAGGAGTTCCTTTTCCGACATTTTTTCCGGTATTATACTCGTCAAATGTTTCAACGCTGTTGTGTCTTAAAGGTGCTTCAAATGTTGCCTGCACAACCGCTTCTTTAAGAAGTGTCTCAAGTTCTCCAATCAACGGAAATTTTTCTGTGTTATCAGCAATTCTGAAATCTGAAATTTCCTGCCTTACTTCAAGTTTCTGATTTTCAAACATTGTGTTATAAATTGTCTTTGATAAAGGACTGTCCTCCTTATCTCTCAACTCCTGAAGTTTTGCGATTACATCATCAGGCAGTTTCTTTGCCGTATAAGCAATAAACTTAGCCATGTAATCTGTAAGCTGTTTTACCTGTTCTTCCTTTGACATAATAAATCCTCCTTGTTTTTATGAAGTAAAAATCCGAGCTCCAATGTGAGGAGAGGATTTTAACCTCCTTGTTTTTACGAAGTAAAAGTTACATTTTCGACTTTTATATTGATACTTTTTTACTTAATCCGCAAAAAGCATTTGTTTTTACGGAAAAAACGGATATAAAATCGGTAAAAGTATCATACTCACTATTGTTGAAACTATAATCAACGGAATTCCCGATTTTGCATAATCCTTAAATGTATATCCGCCCGCTCCTATTACCATTGTGTTTGCAGGCATTCCTATCGGTGTAGCATAAGCACATGAGCCACCAATTACGCAAGCCATAAGTACGGCACTCGGGTCAGCCCCGATTGCTTCCGATATTGACAAGCATATCGGAACCATAAGTGCTGTCGTTGCTGTGTTACTCATAAAATTAGTGAGCACACAACAAAGAATAAATACTACAAATGTAAGTAAATACGGTGACGGGTTATCTCCAAGAAAGCTGATGACTTTATTTGCAAGAAGCTCTCCCGCACCTGATTTCTGAAGTGCTGACGCAAGCGAAAGTGTACCGCCGAACAAAAATATTGTTTTTAAATCTATTGATTTTAATGCCTGCTTTTCAGAAATTACACCCGTAACTACGAGAAGCAGTGCTCCGATACAGCCTACAACGCAAAGCTTAATTCCGATTTTTTCTTCAAAAATCATTCCGATAAGAGTTAAAATCAAAATTATAAGAGACAGCCACTGTTTCCACTTAGGAACATCTGAATAATCTTTCTGTTCGCCGTACACCGAATCTCCCGACGGCTTTGTGTCAGGCAGAAGCTTGTATCCTATCAATGCGAAAAATAAAATTCCCGTTATAAGAATCGGTAAACCGATTTTTGTATATTCAAAAAATCCGAACGATTTTCCGATTTCCTGCATTGCCGATTGGGCAATCAGATTTCCCGGTGCACCTATAAGCGAAAGATTTCCGCCCATAGCCGCCGCAAATACAAGCGGCATAAGAAGTTTTGACCTTGAATATCCTGATTTTGCCGCAATTCCTATAACAACCGGAATAAGAACCGCCGCTGTTCCCGTATTTGAAAGCACTCCACTCATCAATCCCACAATCACCATAATTGCGATGATAAGCTGTCTTTCCGACTTAGCAAAATGTGTAACCACTCCTCCGATTTTGTTTGCCATTCCTGTCTCAAACAATGCTCCTCCGACAATGAACATGGCTACGAATAAAATTACATTGCTGTCAATAAATCCTGAAAAAGCTGTTTTCCAATCAAGCACTCCCGTTATGATAAGTCCGATACAGACAATCATTGATGTAACACCAAGCGGAAGTTTTTCCCATATGAACATTATGATTGCAAACAGCAAAAATACTAATGTTATTGCTGCATGACTCATTAGCAACCCTCCTTATTATTTACATCATATCTTTAGTGAAATAACACGGCCGTTTGTTTATTTCCCTTTGCTTGATTGCATTATATTAATAACTTATGTTGTTGTAAATTTATAAAAACTAATGGTTTTATAAGTTTTTTTTATGCCTTTTATATAAATTTATTCATTTTCACCAAAAATATGGTATACTGAATACAATATTAAAAAACATTATCCGCTGAACAGTGCAATTAAGCACTCCTACGGATTTTTACAAAATGAGGTTTTTATGAAGATTGTACAATTAGAATATTTTTGTGCGGTTGCAAGACTGCACAGCATAACGCAGGCTGCAGCCGAGCTTTATGTTACACAGCCCGCTGTTTCAAGTGCAATTAAGGAACTTGAAAAAGAATTTAACGTCAGTCTGTTTAACCGTTCAAAAAATCATCTGACGCTTACAAAAGAGGGTGAATTATTTTACCAGAAAGCTCAAAAGCTTCTCGCCGAGTACAAACAAACGCTTAATCAGCTTCACGACATAGGCAGAACTATTTCAGCGGTAAAAATAGGAATCCCACCTCTTTTGAGCACAATATTTTTTCCTGAAATGATTAATGATTTTCACAGGGAATATCCCGACATTCCTTTTGAATTATTTGAATATGGTTCAATCCGTGCTGCCAATCTCGTGCATGAAGGCATACTTGACGCAGCATTGGTAAATATGCACTTTTATGAAATAGATAAGCTTAATTCCATACAGATTATGCAGGATAAAATCGTTTTTTGTGTATCAAAAAATCACCCCTTTGCCAAAAAGAAAGAGGTGACTTTTGACATGATTAAAGACATGCCACTTATTATGTATAACACCGATTCTGTACAGAACGAAACTCTTGATGCAATATTTAAAAATTCGGCGATAAAGCCAAATGTCATACTGCACGCAAGCCAGCTCTACACAATAAAAAGCTTTATCTGCGAGGAATGTGCCGGAGCATTTTTGTATTCGTCGCTTTTAAAAAAGCTTCCCGGTGTTGTCGGAATTCCAATTACTCCCACAATACACCAAAGCATCGGTCTCGTATGGAAAAAAGGCAATTACACAACCGACAGTACCGATAAATTTATTTCATTTGTAAAAAAACACACTATTTTATAAGAATCTATCAAGTTCAGTCTCAACACGCTTATTGATTTTAACCTTAGGATTTTCCGTAATCGTTCCTCTTGAGACAACCATTTTTACATGGCGTAATGCTCTGAGGTCATCGAGCGGATTTTCCTCGGTTACAATCATATCTGCACATTTATCTTTTTCGAGCGTACCGGTAATATCACCGATTCCCGCCATTTCGGCGGCTCTTGCAGTTGCCGTATACAATGCAAACGCATTGGAAACGCCCGTATATTTGTGGAAATAATACAATTCTCTCCAAAAATCATACTGTGTAATCCACGGACATCCGACATCATTGCCAAGAACGACAGGTATATCATTTTCAAGTGCCGCTTTCGCACATGCAATTATTCCCTCAAACACAACATTTCCGTTAAACTGTTCAACTTCAGTTGCGTTGGTAATCGAACGATCAAACAATGCATACGGAAGTGCAGGTGAAATTGTTGTGCAAAGAAATGCCTTTCTTTCCTTGAATAACTTAATTGTATCAGCATCAATTTTTGCACCGTGTTCAATTGAGTCAACTCCATTTTCAAGTGCAACACGCACCCCATGCGGAGATTCAACATGTGCAGCAACGACATAGCCATTTTCATGTGCCTTGTCACAGACTGCCTTTACCATTTCAGGAGACATTTTTAATTCACCCGGAACACCTTTTTCTTTTGCGTCCATTACGCCGCCTGTAATCATAAGCTTTATCAAATCAACCTTTTCTTTTTCCGATTGCTCCAGATGTTTTAATGCTGTATCTATACTGTCCGCTGCAACAGCAACAGAGCCAGCCATATGTCCGCCAGGCACGGAAATTCCTTCATTAGCAGCAAGTATTCTTGGTCCCATCTTTGTTCCCGCATTAATCTCATCTCTTAATTTTGTATCAAAACTTCCTAGTCCGCCAACCGTTCTTATTGTTGTCACACCACTCATAAGCTCTGTTTTTGCAAATCCGGCAACCATATCGTATGCAATTGAACGCATAAGTGCATTTCCCATAAGTATTTTTACAAGTTTCTCATTATCACGCTGTTTTTTCTGCGGCTTGCCATTACCTGCAAGGTGAACATGCATATTTATAAGACCGGGCATAATATATCTGCCTTTTAAATCAACTTTTTCATATCCATTCAAATCCGTGCCTGCCTTGACAATATCCTCAATTTTATCATTGTCCGTAAGTATGACGAAGCCCTCTTTTACCTGCATATCTTTGGTTCCGTCAAGTATTTTTCCGTTAATATAAGCATATTTCATATTTTTATACTCCCTGTTTTTGAGATTTTTATTTAATACCAATTAAACAAAATCTTACGCACTGATTGACTTTCCTGTGTAAAGCTGATAATATCTGCCTTTTTCTTCCATAAGCTGATCATGTGTACCACGCTCAATAATTCTTCCCTGTTCCATAACCATAATACAGTCTGCATTCCGTACCGTAGAAAGACGATGAGCGATAACAAATGAAGTTCTTCCTGTCATAAGTGCATCCATACCACGCTGTACAAGTTTTTCTGTACGTGTATCAATAGAAGAAGTCGCCTCATCAAGAATAAGAACAGGAGGATCTGCAACTGCTGCTCTCGCTATTGCAAGAAGCTGACGCTGTCCCTGACTAAGGTTCGCACCACCGCCGGTAAGCACTGTGTTATAACCATCAGGAAGTCTTTTTATAAATCCGTCAGCATTAGCAAGCTTTGCGGCAGCCATACATTCTTCATCAGTTGCATTAAGTCTTCCATATCTGATATTGTCCATAATCGTGCCTGTAAAAAGGTTAGTATCCTGCAAAACAATGCCCAGGCTTCGGCGTAAATCGTCTTTTTTAATATGATTAATATTAATTCCATCATAACGGATTTTACCATCCTGTATATCATAAAACCTGTTAATAAGGTTGGTAATTGTTGTCTTTCCGGCTCCGGTAGAACCTACAAACGCAAGCTTCTGACCCGGTTTTGCGAACATTTTTATATCGTGAAGCACGATTTTATCAGGATTATATCCAAAATCAACTCCATCAAATGTAACATCACCCTGAAGTCTTGTATACATTTCATCTTTATTTGCAGCATTTGGTTTTTTCCATGCCCACATCTCTGTCTGTTCTTCAGTTTCATGGATTTCACCATTTGAATCATAACATATATTTACAAGTTCAACATCACCTTCATCTGTCTCCGGTACTTCATCACAAAGGCCAAATACCCTGCCGGCACCTGCCATAGCCATTACAATACTGCTTACCTGCTGGCTTATCTGTGTTACAGGCTGTGTGAAACTCTTGTTTAATGAAAGAAATGCTACAAGTGTACCGATTGTAAGTCCGGAAAAGCCGCTTAATGCAAGCACACCACCTACAAGTGCACATAAAACATAACTTATATTTCCTATATTTCCATTGATAGGCATTGTAATATTTGCAATTTTATTAGCATTGTTGGCACTTTCTCTTAACTTGTTATTAATCTGCTTAAACTGTTCAAGACTTTCCTGCTCATGACAGAATACCTTAACAACCTTCTGCCCTTCCATCATTTCCTCAATATAAGCATTTACTTTACCGATATCTTTCTGCTGTTCAACGAAATATCTGCCGGATGCAGCGGAAAGCTTTGATGTCACAAAAAGCATAATTGCAACCATAATAACAGATACAATTGTAAGTGGTATATCAAGAACTATCATACTTACAAATGTTGATACAAGTGTTATAAGCGAATTAAGAACCTGTGGAATACTCTGGCTTATAAGCTGTCTTAATGTATCAATATCATTTGTGTATACCGACATGATATCTCCATGTGCATGTGTATCAAAGTATCTGATTGGAAGTGATTCCATATTAGTAAACATCTCTGTACGGAGCTTTTTCATAGTACCCTGACCAACATTTACCATAATTCTGTTATATCCATATGAACATAAAACACCCACTGCAAATATTGCTACAAGTTTTAAAAGAGCCTGTGCAAGCGGTGAATAATCAGGAACTGCCATCTGTGTAAGCGGCACAATGTAATTATCAATAAGTTTCTGTATAAATAAAGTTCCACACAATGTCGTAATTGCCGAAACCAATATGCAAACGACCACCATGAAACATGCCAATTTGTAATTTTTTATTATATAAGAAAGAAGTCTTTTTAATAATAAAAGCGGATTCTTCTCTTTGTTCTCATTTTTATTTTTCATGTCTTCCTCCTATTCTCACTATTCTGCCGATTCATCGAAATCACCGCCGCCCTGCATCTGGACTTCACAGATTTCGCGGTAAACTTTGTTATTTTCCATAAGATTTTCATGTGTATCAAAGCCACTGACTTTTCCATCTTCAAGAACAATAATTCTGTCGGCATCCTGAATACTTGAAATTCTCTGCGAAACTATAAGCTTTGTTGTTCCCGGAATTTTCTGGGCAAATGCCTGTTTGATTTTTGCGTCTGTTGCAGTATCTACAGCACTTGTCGAATCATCAAGAATAAGAACCTTTGGTTTTTTAAGCAATGCTCTCGCAATACAGAGTCTCTGTCTCTGACCACCTGAAACATTAGTACCGCCCTGTTCTATCCATGTATCATACTTCTTAGGCATTCTCTCGATAAATTCATCAGCACATGCCTGTTTACATGCCTCAACACAATCTTCATATGAAGCATTGTCATCACCCCATCTGAGATTATCAAGTATTGTTCCTGAAAACAGGACATTTTTCTGTAATACTACAGCCACCTGATTACGGAGTGCATCCATATCATAAGTTCTTACATCTTTTCCGCCAACACATACAGAACCTTCAGTAACATCATAAAGACGGCTTATAAGGCTCACAAAACTTGATTTTCCGCATCCTGTACCACCAATAATACCAATTGTCTCACCTGCATTAATATGAATATCAATATCATGTAAAGTATCCTCTGTACTGTTTTTTCTGTATGAAAAATTAACATGATTAAAATCGATTCTTCCGTCTTCCACTTCTTCATAAGGTTTTTCCGGATTGGCAAGGTCAGCTTTTTCATTAAGAACTTCTGAAATACGTCTTGCACTTGCCGCACTCATTGAAACCATTACAAATATCATTGAAAGCATCATAAGTGACATAAGCATACTCATTACGTAACTGAACATTGATGTAAGATTACCGGTTGTAATTGAACCTGACACAATAAAATGTGAAGCAAACCATGACAATGCAACAATACATCCATATACAACAAGCATCATAGTCGGGGTGTTAAATGCAAGAAATGACTCGGCTTTAACAAATGTTTTATAAAGATTATCTGCCGCCTTGTTAAACTTTTTCTTTTCATGGTCCTCACGTACAAATGCCTTAACAACACGGATTCCTGAAATATTCTCCTGAACGCTCGCATTAAGTTCATCATATTTTTCAAAACCTGATGTAAAAACCGGTGTTACTTTATATATAATAAAGAAAAGTACAAATCCCAAAAATATAAGTGCAACAAAAAATATAAGACTTAATCTCGGACTTATTATTACGCACATTGTAATACTGCAAATCATCATGAGAGGTGCTCTCACCGCAATTCTTATTATCATCTGATAAGCATTCTGTACGTTAGTTACATCAGTTGTCATACGTGTTACAAGACCTGCTGTACTGAATTTATCAATATTAGAAAATGAAAATGTCTGTATATTTTCATACATTTTCTCTCTAAGATTACACGCAAATCCTGTTGATGCCGCCGCCGCATACTTTCCTGCCTGTATACCACAAAAAAGACTCAAAAATGCTATAACAAGCATTATTCCACCGTAAATACCGACCTTTCTCATATCTCCGGCCTGTATTCCTTTATCAATTATTGAAGCTGTTATAAATGGAATAAGAATTTCCAAAAAAACTTCAACTGCAGTAAATATTGGCGTTATAATTGATTCTTTTTTATATTTGCCAATACATTTTGCTAATGTTTTTATCATATTTTTATCATTCTCCCTTCGATTAAATTCACCTTATCAGTCTACAGTCATCATGACTTAATACTGTCATATACTCTCTGCAAAAGATTTCTAAGCTGTTCTTTTTCATCATCATTAAGTGTCTTTAAAAGTTCCCTCTCATTTTCATCCATTGAAGCTCTTGCCGTCTTGCATATCTCCTCACCTTTTGCCGTGAGCTTTACATGTTTGATTCTTTTATCATTTGAATCATAAAACCCCTCTATCATCCCCTTTTTTTCCAGACGTGCAGCAATTCCTGCCATCGTTGCCTGTTTAACTTCAAAATGCTTTTCAAGTTCTTTTAGCGTTATCGTCTCATCGGCTGCCTCGCTGATAGTTGCGAGGACCTTAATCTGCGAAAGGGTGACATCATCGCACATCAACGTATTATTAGCCTTTCTTCCAAGTGCATCGTTAAGTCTCTTTATAAGTTCACCGCAATGCAATGTTTCTCCAAACATATGCTCATTCCTTTTCATAAAATTTGATAAATAGTTTCTTCTTGATGTTCTAATATATTACAAAAATAACAGCACGCTGTCAATAGCGTGCTGTTATTTTACGTTTTTATTATCTGTTTTTACAAACAGTTTTTATTTTGCTCTCTTTCTGTCGTATACGACTACTCCTGCCATTCCTGCCAATGCAGCAGCAAGAATTATCATATACATGAACATACCTAAGCTGTCACCTGTTGAAACTGATGAATCCGGTGTTACAGTTGAGTCCGGTGTCTCTGTTGTACCTGGTGTCTCTGCTGTACCCGGTGTCTCATTATTTCCTGGATTTTCAGGTGTTGACGGTGTTATATCGCTTCCTGAATCCTTTGCTGCGTATACTACAGCATATGGGCTGAATGACTCTGCCTCGAATGAGAAACCATTTTCATCTGCTGTAACTGCTACACTTTCAAGAACTCCGTTGTTATTCATATGGAATACATACAGATTGTAATCTGCTGCATTGATTCCTTTTTTGTATGACATAGTAATCTTAATCTTACCGCTTGAAAGCTTAACGACTTTTCCGTCTGTTGTTTTAAGTGAAATATCATAATAATCCGCATTCTTTGAATCGAATCCCTTGATATTCTTTTCAGCAATAGCCGCATCAATCTTTTCAGATGTCGAAGCTGCTGTTTTCTCAACATTTAACTTAATTTCACTTACTGTAAGGTCTTTGCCTTCTTCATCTTTAACCTTTACGTCACCTACTGATGCAACATCCTTGAAATCAGCAGCATCTTCATTTTCATCGAGGTCAACTTTGATGTCTGTCTTACCTGGATCGTCAGGTTCAACAACAGGCTGCTTTTTAACAAGACCGTTGATTGCATCTGTTATTGCCTTTGCCATTGCATCTACCTTTGCCTGGTCTTCTGATGTAAGTGTTCTGTCTACTGCTTCGATTGCCTTTGTTACTGCTGAGAAATCCTCATAATCATCTTTGTTGAGGGCTTCTGCTGCCTTAATAGCCTCATCTACTGCTGTGTAGTCTGCTGCAACCGGTTCCGGCTTAACATCTCCTGATGTATAGTATGCAGGTGTCCAACCCTCAAAGTAATCTTCAAGTTTTACTGCTGATGCTTCTTCATCAGTCATCTTATTAACGCCTGCAGCTCTGCTTGAAGTGCTTACCTTTGTTCCGTCTGCAAGATGTGTTTTATATTCATAATACTTAGCCTTTGCAGGTGTTACATTACTCATTGAAGTAAATCCTGCAGGAGCGATAGTATTAGCATCTTCAACTTCTGTATTTAAGAATACAACCTTTGAATCTGCTCTCCATGGTCTTGCAAAATATGTCTTTGTTATACCTTTGTTAATTCCCGGATAAGAAGTCTTTACAACTTTACAATTGTTGAAAAGATAACCTAACTGTGAAAGTGCCTTTGACGCAACAATGATACTTCCTGAAGCTGCTTTGTCACCGTATCCATACATGCTTAATGTACAGCCGTCGAATACCGCACTACCATCACCGCAGATATAATCTGTTGTACCTTCGATGACACAATTCTTAAAATATGTATGCTCTGTATTATTTCCTGTAAACATTGTATCCTGTGAACTTAAGAACTGGCAGTCCTTGAATTCGCTCTGGTCTGCTTCAATGAAAATAACACATGCTCTTTCCTTATTTTTATAAAGTTTGATATCGGCATCTGTTGCTTTAGAACGGTCAACCTTAGAGTTATCTCCACCTTTACCTACGCCATCTGCAACTTCTTCTGTTGTCATATATCTGTTGAATGAACTTTCATATATAACACCTTCTGAACGGAACGCTGTAGCTGTAGGAAGTACATTAACTGTTGCTCCCCAGTGGCCTGTACCCATTCCGATTTCAACTCCTTTTTCATACTTATCAACTGCTCTTGCTTCACTGTAATAACCGTTCATATCGGCACTGTAATAAGTATAACCTGAACCATAATACCATGTTATTGTTGAGCCTGCTTCACTTGAAATAGTAACATAAGGAGTATCAACCATAACCTGCTCTCTGTATAAAGCATCTGTAAGAGTAATTGTTACTCTCTCTGTTGTTCTTGTCATTCTGCCTATATACTTAACTGCATCTGTTATAGTCTCAAACTGCTGGCCCTTACCCACTTTTACCTCAGCCTGATATTCAACAGGTGATGTATCTGCTTCTGTTTCAAGATAAACATCATTCAAAACATCTGCACTGCCGACACTTACATGGTCATATGCGGTATACTTTTCAGATACAACTGATGTATCGTACTCGCCTGCTCTTAACTGTGCTTTGTATCCGTCACCTGTTACATCAAATGAATAAGAATAGCTACTGTCTGATTTGTTTGTAAATGTAATCTTTGTAACATCTGAAGCTTTGTCGTCGGATGTTACGAACTTACCTGAAACATTAACCTTTGCTCTCTGTGTTGCAGCAATTTTTACATCTGTATAATCTCCTGCTGCCTTGTTTAACTTTTCTGTAACTTCATAATCGTCAACGCCGCCTAATACTACTGAATAGTTTGAGCTTGAATTGATGCTTACGTTTGAAAAGCTGTAAGAACCGTCTGTCTGTGCTTTTACATCAACATCAATCGTTGAAAGCTTTGAATTATCAGGTACAAATTTAACTGAAACTGTTCCTTTTACAGCATCTGCCGGAATTCCCATAATACTTCCTGAAACTGTTGCAACTGCATCGGCAACTGCTTCAAAGTCTTTAACAGCCGTAGCATCTTCACCTGTAAGTTCAAGAATATTGCCGTTATCGGTATCATTAATCTTAAATCCTACAGCACTTATTGATACTTCGTACCTGGCACTGCCGTTTACTCTCTTTAATACAACGGAATACTTGCCGTTGCTGTCAACCTGTGCAGTAACCGTCTTTGCAGAACTGTCTGTAAGACTGTCAAACTTAATCTCTGTAATTCCATTTTCTGCTGCATTTGCCACTGTACCTGTAACTGTGACATTTATAATCGGATTATATTCTGTCAAAGCCATTGTTCTGACCTTAACATCTCCGCCTGATATAACAGGAAGATACTTCTGTCCTTCTTTTTCAACAATATAACCTGTAATATCATCCACTGTTACAGACTGTGTTGTTGTCTTCATCTGAACAGAATATCCGCTGTCAGCACTGCCGATATATACAGGTCTGTCAGTTGCAGCATTTGAACATAACTGCTCATATTTTACTTTTGTTGTGTCATCTTTTACCGGAAGATATAATACGCTTCCCTGTCTGAAACGAAGTTTGTCACTGTCATATGTAACGCCACTGTTTCCTGCATCCTGTGACACATACAAAATGCCGCCGGACTCTCCGGCTGTTCCATCAAGAATTTCCCCTGCTGCAGGTGCTTTCTTACTTGAATTCGCTGAAAACGAATACGTAATTTTTCGTGTCTGTGTATCTGCGGCCTTTGCCGTAACGCCTAATCCTACAGGCATCCCCGATACAATCAAAGTAACCGCAGAAACTGCCGCAAATACCTTTCTAAATAATTTGTTAAATCGCATAAAACCCTCCGAACATTTTACTAAATTATATTTTTAACCACACACTTCCTTTCATTATCACGCTTACCATTAATAAAACACGCAGTGAACTAATAACTAAAAATACCCATAAGAAAAAGAAAAGGCTTTTGCGTATGTGTTTTATTAAAGTATGTATAAATAATACACTTATATTATAAATGTGTCAATGGATTTTACTGATTATTATATTTTTTTGTTAGTTTTTCACAAATATTCACATCGAGTCTTTACTAATATCTTCCCCTTACATTCAAATGTTTGAAGCTGTATGCAAAATATGCTATTTCTGCTATAGCTGTAATTGTCCACGAAAATACATAGACAAGATACAATGATGGTATAGAGTGAAAATATGCAAATATTGTATATACCCATGCAACCCTGAATACACACGAACCGCTTATAACAATAATTGTAGGCCCAACACTCTTTCCTATACCCCTCGATGCAGCAATTGATGCATCCATAAATGCAGATACCGCATACGAAAAAGCCATAAT
>OHUK01000778.1_pt1 | contig 13713 bp, 16 predicted proteins | sample 1579201 | NCBI WGS metagenome assembly OHUK01 (sample SAMEA3879528, study PRJEB24766) | human gut metagenome | biome: human-associated habitat; feature: feces | place: USA | collected 1985/1987 | reverse complement strand
AATTACCGAAACAGCATATCATGACATTTTAGAGTATTTGTTAGATGTAGGATTAAAAGCATTGTAAACTTCTAATTTTTATGTGTAAAGGAGAAACGAATGAAATTACTTGTGATAGATATACAAAAAGGAATAACAGATAGTAGACTTTTTAATTTTGAAGCGTTTATTGATGATACTATAAGAATTATAAAAGCAGCTAGAGATAATCAAATAGAGGTTATCTATTTTCAACATGATGATGGACCAGGAACGGGGTTTTCAATCGGTGATGAAGACTTCGAAATTGCAGAACAAGTGATTCCAAAGGAAGGGGAAAAGATATTTATAAAAAATATCAATAGTTGTTTTGGAAATAAAGATTTTACGGATTATGTTAAAGATGATAATACATTAATGATAGTGGGACTACAGACAAACTTCTGTATAGATGCAACTGTGAAATCTGCCTTTGAGAGAGGATATAAAGTAATTGTTCCACAAGGGGCAAATTCAACATTTGATAACGACTATATGACTGGAGAAGAAACATATAAATATTACAATGATATGATGTGGCCAAAGAGATTTGCTACATGTGTATCTGTTGATGAAGCAATTAAATTGATGGAAAGTTCAATCGGAATTTACTGAGGAGAAAACAGAGATGATTGACGAGTTACAGTTATACATTCCTCGTTCAAATGATGGATGGTTCTATGTGAAAATGATGTCTGATCCGGAAACGATGGCTTATAACGTGCCTTGGTTTCCGCCTGATGGATGCATTCCTGACCCGGATTCAGGGTGGGTGGAGCTGCAGAAATCTTGGATTGGGAAAGCACCGGAGAGATTCTATGCTTTTCTACAAAGAAAGACCGATGGAGCCTTTGTCGGAGATGTGAATTATCATCATAATCCGAAACAGAGTTGGTGCGATATGGGAATCGTGATTTTCGCGCCAGAGAGAGGAAAAGGGTATGGCAAACAAGGACTTCGCCTATTGTTGGATCGTGCGTTTAAGGTGGACGGAGTATCCTGTTTGCACAACGATTTTGAGGATGCCCGCGTTGCTGCATATCGTATCCACAAAGCGGTTGGTTTTCGGGAAACCGGAACACTTGACCGAATCATTCATTTAGAATTGACCCGGGAAGATTATTTGAAAGGCATTTCTGTCTGCTGCGACAAATGAGGACTTTATCGGGATAAATCCCAGCTTGGTGAAATAAACAAGAAAAGGACAGATATATGCAAAACACATGGTATATAAAGAAATACATGGAGGGAAATCCAATTAATGTTGTATCAAGTCTATAGTGTTTGTCGCAATAAGTAAAATATCTGTAAATCAGATGTAGGAAAGAGAAAAGAGGGAACATCATGGAAGAAACAAAAGTATATTTTACCTCATTTAAAACATCAGAACACGAGAATTTAATCCAGAAACTGCATCGTTTGATGAAACAGGCAGGATTTGAATCGATTGATTTTAATGAAAAATACGCGGCAATCAAAATTCATTTTGGCGAGTATGGAAACCTGGCATTTCTTCGTCCAAATTACGCGAAAGTGGTGGCGGATTATGTAAAGGAGCTTGGAGGAAAAGCTTTTCTTACAGATTGTAATACCCTTTATGTGGGAAGCAGAAAGAATGCGCTTGATCATTTGGATACGGCATATGTGAATGGTTTTTCTCCGCTGCAGACAGGCTGTCATGTGTTGATCGGTGATGGTTTAAAAGGGACAGATGAGACGATTGTGCCTATTGATGGAGAATATGTAAAAGAAGCTAAAATCGGTCATGCAATCATGGATGCAGACGTATTTATTTCATTGACGCATTTTAAGGGACATGAGACTGCTGGTTTTGAGTGTATGCTGAGTTGCCTGCCTTCTGTTACATCAGTAGGAATGGCGAGTCTGCTTCCACATAAAGAGATGCAGGTGTATGGCAGCTTGAATGTGCCTGTTGGCGTTTCCTTTTTGCTTGCATTGCTTTTTCGCACTTGTGGTGTATTGCTTTGCATTCATTATATTTTTTTGAGAACAGATTGTATAATACTTAAAAACATTGCTTGTTCATAGCTATAAACTATGACAAATGATTTTCCAGAATCATTTTCCGGAATTGTTGGGCGGCTGAGTTCAGCGGATGTTGGCAATCGTATAGCATGCATATATTTCTTTCCGGAATGTTTTCTTTTAGTGATATCTGGACAATTTCTCTTTTTTGAATAGAATCATGTGCCATTGCTTCTGGAAGAAAAGCCAGGCCCAGCTCACATTTGACAAGAGGGAGAATCTGATCGGTCGTGGCGGTTTCGGTATCAGGGGCAAGTTCGAGTCCGTGAGAGAGAAAGAGTGCATGATAAAACTGAAACGTCGTTGTTTCACGTCCAAGCGAAATCAGCGGATAGTTTTTTAATTCTGCGAGAGATAATTCCTGGCTGCCGAGTGCGGTAAAAGTTGTACCACCGACAAGGATTTCCTGAAAAGGCTGTAGCATAATCTGTCTGAGTGGTGATTCCACGGAAGCTGGAGTTGAAACAATAGCAAAGTCGATTTTTCCACTTTTTACGGCATCAATGGCCTGTGGGGTGGAGTAATTGTACAGTTTCAGGCGGATGCCGGGATAGGTCATATGAAATGCTTTAAGTTTATTAAAAAGAAAAATATTTAATGCGGTCTCGCTGACACCGATCGCAATGCTTCCATGTGACAGCCCCGTACTATCCGATAACTCCTCTTCTGCGGCAAAAATCTGTGACATTGCAGCGGAAATATGGGTATAAAGTTTTTCCCCTTCCGGGGTAAGCTGAATGCCCCGGTTGGTACGTACAAACAAAGTTGTATTAATCTGCTGCTCCAGACAGTTCATGGCCCTTGTCACATTTGGCTGACTGCTGCCGAGTGTATGTGCGGCTTTGGTAAAGTTGTGGTATTTTGCAACATAATAAAAAATTCGATAGTATTCAAAATTTACATTCATCGATAGAACCCCCTCTGACATATCAAAATGTTATTTATAACATATCAATTATAGTTTTTACTTATCCCTAATGCAAAAGTATAATCATAGAAGATGAAAAAAGCAAGAAAGGAAGCGCATGAAGCATGAAGGAACAGACGATTTTTCCACGAGAGGAAAAGGCAGAGGTTTTGTTTCAGAAAATATTAAATGATCATTGGGCATGTGAAAAGTTACAGGAAACATTTTGTAACTGTTTATTTTGCAATGATGATTCGGATGCCGGAATTTCTCCGGCAGAATTTTCACTGGCTTTGTTCAATGCGTATACGAACCGGGACCTGTCGGCCTTCCTTATGGGCATATGTCAGAATACATTGTTTGACCTGTTGAGAAATTCATTTCTGATTCCCTATCGTTTTGATGCAGACGGAAAGCAAAATCCGGTCATTATGACGGATGAAAATGGGCAATTACTTCCTGCATACAAAGGCACAGCTCATGAAAAAGAATACCGGCATTTTCATGAGGTATACAAAGATCTCGGCAATCAGAAAAATATATATTTTGCACAGGCATACCGTTACAGCCATGAATATCAGTCGGATTACATGGATGTGAAACAAAAGATTCTTGAAAAAAATATGGGTGTGCTGCTCATTCGTGAACTGCCGGATAGCGTAAAGGAGAAGGAGACAGAGGCAGAAGCATATTCTGCCGTGTGGGATCTTATGATTGAGCTGGAAAAGAATCTTCCAATGGCTTACGTATTTTATGGACAGGATTCGCTGGTGGAGAATAACAACCGATATGATGAAATTGGAATTTTCCTTCCGAATTCTATCTTCCTGAAAAATCTCGAACGTCATGTTGCAAAAGCGGAGGAGATCATTTATGGCGAAAAATGATTATATAGAAATCATGGAAAAAAATCATATGGAGATTCCGTGGCACGATTATACAGAGAATGACAGTGAAGTGCTGATTCAGCAGGCAGGACTGATTGAAAAGGCATCGGTTGTCGGCCGGGTTGGTCTGATTATGCTTTCCTGTGGAACCGGAGCATGGCGTGTGCGGACTTCTATGAACAGGCTTTCCAAGGAACTTGGAGTAACCTGTACAGTGGATGTGGGACTGATGTCCATAGAGTTTAATTGTTTTGATGGAAAAGAGTGTGTTTCACAGTCTCTTAGTATTGCAAATACCGGAGTAAATACTTCCAAGCTTTATCGGATGGAACAGTTTGTAAATAGTTTTCCATCTCAGGAAGCGCATTTGACCGGAGAAGAAATCCATAAGCGGCTGGATGAAATCGAGCAGATCCATGAACTCTATTCTCCGATAAAACTCGGATTGGCAGCGGCACTTGCATGTTGTGGATTTACATTTCTGCTGGGTGGTGGCCCGGTGGAGATGATATTTGCATTTATTGCCGCTGGTGTTGGTAACCTTATCCGGATGAAGCTGATCAAACATCATTACACATTGTTTTTAAACATTGCGGTATCTATTTCAGCTGCATGTCTGACGTATGCTGTCTGTCTGTATATGGCAGAGCTGTTGTTACACGTTTCCGCAGTGCATGAGGCCGGATATATCTGTTCCATGTTGTTTATTATTCCGGGATTTCCGTTTATCACAAGTGGAATTGACTTGGCAAAGCTGGATTTGCGATCTGGTCTGGAGCGGCTTACCTATTCCATTATTATTGTTCTGGTTGCAACGATGTTTGCATGGATCATGGCACTTTTGTTAAAGCTTCAGCCACAGGATTTTGTAGCTTTGCATCTAGGAAGTATGATGCATCTGGTTTTACGTCTGATCGCAAGTTTTTGCGGAGTATTTGGATTCTCGATTATGTTTAACAGTTCAGTCTATATGGCAGCAACGGCGGCATGTATCGGTGCCGTTGCAAATACATTGCGGCTGGAACTGGTCGATTATACAGGGATGCCATCTGCGGCAGCAGCTTTCATAGGAGCACTGACTGCAGGTCTGCTTGCATCCATCATAAAGAGAAATCATGGATATCCGAGAATTTCACTGACAGTGCCATCCATTGTAATTATGGTGCCAGGATTATATTTGTATCGTGCGATTTATAATTTTGGAATTATGTCACTAACAGAGGCAGTTTTGTGGTTTGCAGCAGCGATCATGATTATTGTATCGTTACCGCTTGGACTTATTTTTGCGAGAATACTTACCGACCGGACATTCCGGTATTGCTCATAACAGATTATGCATGGGTTTATGTTCAAAGACAGTGTCAATAGAAGGAGGATACAATATGCTTACAGCTGTAACAGGAATTAACTGGGGAGACGAAGGAAAAGGTCGTGTGATCGATCTGCTTGCGGAGAATGCAGATGTTGTTGTCCGCTATCAGGGCGGCAATAACGCTGGTCATACAGTGGTTGCCAAACAGCAGAAATTTGTCTTAAATCTGCTGCCATCCGGTATTCTGCATGAGAATGTAATATGCGTACTCGGCGATGGTATGGTGGTAGACCTGAAACATCTGACAAACGAAATTGCACAGATCAGGGAAAAAGGTGTTGTGGTCACACCAAACAACTTAAAACTTTCCAAACGGGCAACAATCTCTATGCCTTGGCACAAAATTCAGGATGAACTCGAAGAAACACGTCTTGCAAAAACAGGAGCAGCGTTTGGTTCCACAAAAAGAGGCATTGCCTATGCATACAGTGACAAATACAGAAAGAAGACACTGCGTCTTGGGGATCTGCTTCATCTAAAAGAGGAATCCGTACAGAATCGTTTGAAAATGATGCTCGAGGCAAAGAATCTGGAGCTTGCAGGATGCTATTATCAGGAACCGATGTCCTATCCGGCACTGCTTTCCTGGTGTGAAGCTCAGGCAGCAGAGTTATGGCCATATATAGTAGACACAGGTGCTTATCTCGAGGAAGCATTAAAGGAAGGAAAACGTGTTGTTTTAGAGGCACAGCTTGGAGCTATGCGGGATATTGATTATGGCATTTTTCCATATACGTCAAGTTCTTCAACGATTTCTGCCTACGGTCCGATAGGGGCGGGGATACCGGGAAAGCAACTGGACCATGTCGTTGGTGTACTGAAAGCTTATTCAACCTGTGTAGGTGCAGGGCCATTTACAGCAGAAAAAGCCATGCCAGAATCCTGGATGGAACTTTTGCGCAAGTTTGGCGGAGAATATGGTGCTGCCACAGGACGTCCGCGCCGTGTAGGACCGTTTGATGCAGTTGCAAGCCGGTATGGATTAAAGTGTCAGAACGCGGACAAGATTGCATTAACTAAGCTTGATGTGCTCAGTATGATGAAAGAAATCCCTGTGATTGTAGGTTACAAAAAGGGAAATCAGGAAGTGACGGATTTTGATCCGATAGAGGATCTAGAAGAATATGTACCAATTGTGAGAATGCTTCCCGGCTGGCAGACAGACATCAGCGGTTGCGTAACCTATGATGAACTGCCGGATGCAGCCAAAACGTATGTAGAGACGTTAGAGGATCTTCTGCAGCATGAAATACAGTTCATATCCGTAGGTGCAGAGAGAAGTCAGTATTTAACAAAAGGAGAGTGGTTATGAGACATTTGATAAGTCCTTTGGATTTTACAGTAGAAGAAACGTATGAAGTGCTGGATTTCGCAGACAGGATTGCTGCAAATCCAAAAGCTTATGCACATGCAGCAGACGGCAGACAGCTTGCAACACTTTTTTACGAGCCAAGTACCAGAACGAGGCTTTCTTTTGAATCGGCAATGCTCAGTCTTGGTGGACAGACGATTGGATTCGCAGGGGCGGACCAATCGAGCGTTTCCAAAGGGGAGACAATTGCGGATACGGTAAGGGTCGTTAGTTGTTATGCAGATATCATTGTCATGCGCCATCCGAAGGAAGGGGCACCGCTTTGTGCGTCCATGTATTCGAAAATCCCGGTCATTAATGCCGGGGATGGCGGACATAATCACCCAACACAGACTTTGATCGATCTGATGACTATTCGCCAGAGACTTGGTAGACTCAACAATCTGACCATCGGTTTCTGCGGAGATTTGAAGTTCGGAAGAACGGTGCACTCGCTAGTAAAGAGCCTGGTGCGCCATACAGGAAATAAATTCTATTTTATCTCGCCGGAAGAACTCAGAATCCCAGATTATCTTGTGGATGAAACATTAGAGCCGACGCATACGCCGTATGAGGAAGTATCCAGTCTGGAAGATAGCCTTCCCAAGCTGGATGTTCTTTATATGACGAGAGTACAGAAAGAACGCTTTTTAAATGAAGAGGATTATATTCGTCTGAAAGATACTTATATTCTCAATCGGGAAAAACTGCAGCTGGCAAAGGAAGATATGCCGGTACTGCATCCGCTGCCACGTGTTGATGAGATTGCTTACGATGTGGATGATGACAGCAGAGCGGCTTATTTTCAGCAGGTACAGAACGGAAAATATATGCGAATGGCATTGATTTTATCTTTGCTCGGGATCGAAGATCCGCAGACAGGAGAAAAAATTCTAGAATTAGGAGAATCTTAAGACAGGTGATAACAATATGAAGATAAATATAGGAAACCATGAGTTCACAGAATTATGGGATGGCGTTTTGTACAAAGCCTTATCAGATTATCCGAACGTAAGTGATAATGAAATGAAGGACATTACGATGGCTTTTTACCGGTTAAGGTAAAAGATGAAGTGAAGCTGGCTAATTATGTGCATATGATTGTCATTCCGTCTGAATACAAGGATCAAATAATGAAAGTTATGCCAGAACAGTTGTCAGACAGAGCGTTTTGCCTGAGTCATGATAAGCTGGATGTATGGCAGTGGTCAGAAAAGGTATATTCCTTTGTGCGCGATATGGCAAAAAGATTGTACTTTTACTGTCGATCCATACAGTTACGAGATAACGGTAGATGGCGTGGATGAAGAAACAAAGGTGTTGATGCAGAATGCTTTAAATGTAGGTAATAATGGGAAAAATCTCTATAAGCATATCTATTATTGCTCAACACAAGATGGCTGTGAGAGTTCTCAAGTAACAGAGGAATCAAAGATGAAATACGAAGCATATCATCAGGTTTATAGTTATACAGGATATGAATTAGACAAACTTGAGGAAAAAAATGGGACATATTATACGGAGTCGGGAGAGAATATATTAGACTTAGTGGATAGTGCAGTTGAAAGTTCCGGAAAAGTTCCGAAAGAGTTTAAGCAGCAAATGAATAATTGGATACATGACCTGGTTTCAACTATTTCAACCAGAGGATGGAACAATGTGCCAGATATGACTTTAAGCATTATATATGGAAAGAGCAGCTTAAAGGATATGAACCAGTTGATTACATACCAGTATGAAGCTGATCGTATGAACAGACAATGGTATTCTGTGCTTTAGAAATATGCTAAAAACAAAAATACTTAATAAAGTGGGTTCCTTTATTTCTTGGAGATTTATGACGATCTATACTATATAGCATAGAGTTAATTCAAACGGATTTAGAATGTATTTACACGGAGGTTTTATATGTCAATGAATATCAGCGGATTAGGCAATACCTATAATGGCATCAACACAAATAGCAAAAGATTGAAATCGAAGTAAAATATGAAATTGCTGTGACGGTTATGGAACTGCGATTTTGGCTAAAAGATTGTGAATCACCGATATAATCGGGATTTGTGAGTAGAGAGCACTTATGAAAAATAAAAGTATCAATCAAGTTTCCATAATAAATGGTGAAGATGGTCCCACAAGTGTTTTTATATTTGGAGAAGCTCAAAAGCAATCTCTAAAGATTAGAATCCGAAATGCTATCTATCAATCCAGACGAAAAAGGATAGAAAAGAGAATAGCGGCCAACCCGCATACCCTTGCGGAAGTGGTGCAATACGCAAAGGATCATTATGATTTAGTGGAAATCAATCCTGCCGCAACAAATTGGATAGAACGACAGAAAAATCTAAAAGCTAGTTTGATTATGCAGCATAAACCAGAACTTTTGGGCCAAAGGAAGGATATTCCAAAACCAGATTTTCATAATGAAGAATCTGTTAAAAATTTTTTGAATGAAATGGAAATTAGAAATAAATTGATTGACCAAATGCCTGATAATGTAATTCCCATGGATTTTCATTTATATGAAATAAAAATTGGTGAGGATTTAATGGAAATAGAGGTAGATTATACCTGGAATATATTTGGAATATCTTACTCTGGAAATAAGTCGGTCATAAAAAGGTTTAAGAAAATAGCCAGAGATTTATATTGTTATTATGGTGTCAGTGAGGAGGATATAAAGAACCGGACAAAAAGATATTCTTCACTGGTAACGGAATTGAGTTCATAAATAAGCAGTTAATTTAGCAACAACTTGTTGCAGATTCTAAAGTTATCTTGCATAATTAAAATATAAAAGATGTATATAAGGTCGGAACAGAGACCTTAAACCTGTTCCAGTGGTCGGGAAGGAGACCGAAAACCCATTCCCATTGCGGAATAAACTGCAAATACAGGGATCGCGTTGCAGAAACCTGTGAGGCCTGCGACCGGGGGAGAACCTGCGGGGACTCCTCTTTTCTATATTATGGAGATGGTGTATATGCAGAAGATGCTTGATTTTATAACATAGAAGAGAGTACGTGTAATGCGGAGTAAATAATGGTCAAAAAACAATCGACATCCGACCTCACACACGTTATAATATAGATAATCTAATAAGAAAACAGTGTTATCATTACTGCATATTCAGTGAGAATGGTAGCCATAAATATGAATTCGCAGGAACGGAATGGTTGAACCCTCAGGGTGACAGTGTCACTCATTTGTCAGCGAGAGGTGCTTAACTTGGATGATTTTCAGTTTTCTTATTTTGACATGGATTTACAGGAAAGTCAGTAAAATCAAGTTGTTGCTTGACTTATGTTGACCAAGAAAAACATAGATTTTCTGTAGTGACTTGAACTCCTAAGCGCTAGTTGGGGGTTCGATTCCCCCTGAGAACAGTTGTTTGAAGCAGTAATGATTAAGAAAATTCATTACTGCTTTTTTCATTTTTGGGTGGAAAAATCCACCGAAAATCATTAAAAAAATGATTATTTCATCCACCCAAAATTAAAAATTTCCACCCAAATGAGAGGTAATGATAAAAAAGTTGTGGAGATAGAAATTGAGAGACTTCACGATTTTAAAAATCATCCATTTAAAGTTCAGGCTGACAGTCAGATACATGCTGGATGAGGAAGCAATAAATGTTATCGCATAGGCATATTTACTATGATATAATGTGGCTATGTGAGAAAAATTATTATTTAGAACTTATTTGCTTATATGATAAGCAGAATGGAGGCTTTGCGAGATGAAAGTAATCATTATAAATGGAAGTGCAAGAAAAGGAAACACTCTTACAGCGATTGAGGCTTTTGTAAAAGGAGCATCTGAAAAAAATGAAATTGAAATCATTGAACCTGACAAACTTAACATCGCACCATGCAAGGGATGTGGTGTCTGTCAATGCTCTAAGGGATGCGTTGATAAGGATGATACGAACCCTACAATTGATAAAATTGCTGCTGCAGATATGATTCTCTTTGCTACACCAGTTTATTGGTGGGGAATGTCAGCACAATTGAAACTTATCATTGATAAGTGCTATTGTCGTGGATTGCAGTTGAAAAATAAAAAGGTTGGCACGATTGTTGTAGGTGGTTCTCCTGTAGACAGTATCCAGTATGAGCTGATTGATAAGCAGTTTGATTGTATGGCTAAATATCTTTCATGGAATTTGCTTTTCCAGAAATCATATTATGCTACAGCAAAGGATGAGCTTTCTAAAAATCAGGATGCTATGAAAGAGCTTGAGGATATTGGAAAAGAACTATAAAGCTTGCACTGAAAATCAAGGTTGAAGAAATGGAAAATTGAAATTTGTGAGGGATAAAAATGCTATTATTGACACTTAATATGAATATGTTCAATTTTGTTATTGATGATAGTTTTAATGATTATTTTGACTCTATTTCCACTGATATAGCATTTATTCAAGAGTGTAGATATAATAGGATTAATGAACAATATTATGCAAAATGGGCGGGAAATTATGAAGAACCTATTGATAGACGATTTCATTTATCAGTAGCAATTAGTAAAGATGAGAATATTTCAAAGTCTAATAATGATTTGAAAGCTGATTACACGTGTATATTCGTAAAATATGCACTAAAAAGGAACCTGCATAAAAACAGATTCCTTAAATGAGGGAAAATCCCTGTCGAAGAATGGCAGTCCAGTTACTTTTCTGATAGAGAAATCTGACTATGATTACAGTCTGCTTTTCTTCATCAATCGTATAAAAGGCAAGGTAATTATTGATTATTACAAAACGAATGCCCCAGCTTGCCAGTACCGGATCATCTACCAGATGAAACTTCTGTGGCAGGTCGGCTAGTGAGCCTATCTGCTCAGTCGCAGCATCTAACAGATTATCTGCGGCATTCGGATTTTTGAGGGTAAATTCGATGTAATCCGCAGCACGCATAATATCGTGTTCTGCGGTGGAAGTGATATGAACCTGATAGCTCATCGACTGCGGCGGCTCCTGATATCAGCCATAGCTTCGGAAAATGGTCTGGTGTTACCTGTGGCAATATCGTCCATTCCTTCCTTGATCTGGCTGTAAAGTTCAAAGCGGCTGGTCAGTCCTTCGTAGGCTTCAATGCTCATAACGGCAAGGTCGCCTTTTCCATTCTTCGTGATGAAAACTGGTTCAGGATAATTATGACAAAATGTAGAAATTTCATTGTAATTATTCCTTAAATCAGCACTTGATTTGATTGCTGGCATAAAAACACCTCCTTATTTGATAACAAAATTATACACAAATTTTGTTATAGAGTCAATGGATATACCATTAGTGTTAGCAGGATAAACACAACTATTCATATGTATCTGACCGTGAGGTCGGGAACAAGCCCGTTGGGTGACGTTCCCGGCGGGCTTTCACAGATAAGAAAGCGAGGTTAGAAACAATGGGTTTATTTACAGGCGGATTTAAGCTCTTGATCGGCATGGGAACAGGAACCTATGCCACTTAGTGCCGCAAATATTTAGGCAATGTCAATGTCGAGGGCGTTGAGATTGACGAAAAAATCACAAAGCTTTCCAGACAATATTTTTCCCTTGATGAAAATGTTCCCGTGACAACGTATGACGGCAGTGTCATGGTTGTTAATATGAATATGCGGGGCTGCTGGATTCGCTGTAATATTATAGAAAGAAAAATTCCAGATAGCCAGCGGGCAAAAGATATGGTATGATAGCTTTTGCCATAAAAGCGGAAGAATAACAGTGAGGTGATTTATTGAAAAAGAAAATATTGGGAATAGGAGCGGCGGTACTGATTTTGTCGGCGGCGGTTTTTGCAGGCTGCGGACTGACCGGAACGAGAATCCGGTTCGGTGCGGCAGGACTTGGCGGAACGTATCATGCTTTTGCAGATACATTTGCAGGGCTTATCACAGCCGGAAAAGAAAAATGCACGGTTGAGGTAAAGACCACTGCCGGGTCGGCGGCGAATCTGCGGCTTTTATCAGACGGATATATTCAGATGGCGGTTGCGCAGAATGATTTAACCAATGATGCATACTATGCGGCCGGGACATTTGAAAACAGCAGGAAGTACCGTGGATACAGCGCGGTTGCGGCACTTTACACGGAAAGCTGCCAGATTGTGGTGCGTGCGGACTCCGGCATTGAAAGCATGGATGGTTTGCAAGGGAAAACAGTCAGTGTCGGTGAGAACGAATCCGGTACGGAATTAAATGCTGAGCAGATTTTAGCTGTCAGCGGACTGACAGATAAGCTGATTGATAAAGTACATCTGGATTACACAGAAGCGGCAGAGCGGCTTGCAGACGGAAAGATCGATGCTTTTTTTTGTACGGCGGGTGCAGAAACAACAGTGATTTCAGAGCTGTCTAAGCAGTGTGAAATCCGCCTGCTGGAGCTTGATGAAAGTACAAGAGACAAACTTTTAAATTCCTACACTTTTTATACGGAATCCGTGATTCCAAAGGGAACGTACAACAATCAGACAGAGGATATACATACTGTCGGTGTCAAAGCGGTGCTGCTTGTGAGTGATAAGTTGCCTGAAAAGACGGTGAAAGCGCTTACAAAAACACTGTTTGAAAACAAGCAGGAGTTACAGTATGCACTGCCTGTCAATATTGTGATGAATGAGCAGACGGCGACAGAAGGAATTACAATTCCGTTTCACAAGGGTGCTGCGGCATATTACAAGGAATGTGGAATTGATGTAGTGACAGGGAAAGGAAGCAGATAGGCAGCAGGTGGACATCAGTGGAAATATATTTGGATATGTACCAGACAATTACTGTAGCAGTACTTGTCTTAATGTTAGGTAAAGTTTTAAAGAAAAAATTCGGAATTTTAGAGCGGTTCTGTATTCCGGCACCGGTTATCGGCGGCGTGGTGTTTGCCGTTTTTACCTGTATTTGTTATGTGACGGGTATTGCGGAATTTTCGTTTGATGATATTTTAAAGGAAGTATGCATGGTATTTTTCTTTACCTCGGTCGGTTTTCAGGCCAACTTAAAAGTGTTAAAAAGCGGAGGCACAGCTATGGCAGTTTTCCTCGGTCTTGTCGTTGCACTGATTATATGTCAGAACCTTCTTGCCGTGGGATTGTCCCATGTCCTGCACTTAAATCCGCTGATTGGTATGTGTACCG